>Ga0182021_10003127_pt1 | contig 19440 bp, 9 predicted proteins | sample 612E3MmetaG_FD_120493 | JGI IMG/M metagenome (GOLD analysis project Ga0182021, IMG submission 120493) | Permafrost microbial communities from Stordalen Mire, Sweden - 612E3M metaG (Illumina Assembly) | ecosystem: Environmental > Terrestrial > Soil > Wetlands > Permafrost | place: Sweden... | reverse complement strand
GTGGCGTCGCCTTCGCGCTGGACGCCGCCTGCGCCTCCTCGATCTACGCCATCAAGTTGGCCTGCGATCTCCTGCACGACGGTCACGCCGATCTGATGCTGGCTGGGGCGGTGAATCGCGCCGACGATCTTTTCATCCATCAGGGCTTCACCGCCCTGGGCGCACTCAGCCCGACCGGACGCAGCCGGCCCTTCCATGCCGAGGCTGATGGCCTGATGCCAGCCGAAGGCGCGGCCCTGGTGGCTCTGCGACGCATGGAAGATGCCCGCCGTGACGGAGATCACATCCTGGGCGTGATTCGCGGTATCGGGCTGTCCAACGACGGCCGCGGACGCGGCCTGCTGGTTCCCTCGCAGGAGGGACAGGTGCGAGCCTTGCGTGCAGCCTACGCAGCCGCGGAGCTTTCGCCGTCGGAGATCTCTTTGCTGGAATGCCACGCCACCGGTACCGGCGTCGGCGACGCCGTCGAGATCCGCGCCTTGGCCGAGGTGTCCGCCGGTCGTGGTGAGCCCCTGCCCATCGGCTCGCTCAAGGCCAACCTGGGCCACTTGATCACCGGCGCTGGCGCGGCAGGCCTGCTCAAGGTTCTGGCTGCCTTTCGCGCGGGGGTGCGTCCACCCACGCCTTCGCTCGACAAGATCACGCCTGTCCTCGACGGAGCGCCCTTGCGCGTGTTGCGCGCGGCCGAGCCTTGGAACGATCCGGTCCCACGGCGCGCGGCCATCAGCGCCTTTGGTTTTGGCGGCAACAATGCGCACCTCATCGTCGAGGAACCCTCGGCTAAACTGGCTCGTTCACGCGGCAAAGCGGTCGCGGCGCCCGCTGGCGTGGGCATCATCGCTATCGGCGCACGGGTCGGCAAGGGGACCAGCGTCGCGGATTTCGCCGAAGCGCTTTTCCTGGGGCGGTCGCAGGTGAGAGGCGACAGCGCGCCTGCTGAACAGGTGTCGCTTGCGCTGGCGGGCCTGCGTTTTCCGCCCAAGGATCTGGAAGAGACTCTGCCCCAGCAACTGATGGTTCTGGCTGCGGCCCGCGAGGCAGTGGAGCAAGTGACATCGACCCTGCCACGCGAACGAACCTCGGTGATAGTGGGCATGCAGTGCGATGCCGAGATCGCGCGCCACGGGGCGCGCTGGCGCGTGGCGGGCTGGGCCGAGGCACTGGGCGCGTCGAGTGATTGGGTGACGGCAGCGCGCGACGGCTTCGTGCCTCTGCTGGGCGCCGCGGGTGTCATCGGCGCCATGCCCAACATCGTGAGCAATCGCCTCAACAGCCAGTTCGACTTCTGCGGCCCCAGCCTGAGTGTCAGCAGCGAGGAGCTTTCCGGGATTCGCGCTTTGCAGATCGCTCGCCGGGCTTTGCAGCAGGGTGAGATCGACGCCGCCCTGGTGGCTGCGGTGGACCTGTCGGCCGAGCCTGTGCACCGGGCAGCCGCAGCCGCCTGCCTTTCCGCGGATCGACAGCAAGCTGGCGATGCCGCCGTGGTTCTGGTGCTCAAACGGCTCGACGATATCCGTCGCGACGGGGACCCGGTGCTGGCGGTGCTGGACGACGAGCATGGCAGGAAGCCGGCCCTGACTCTGGGAGAGGGCGAGAGTCTGCGCGGCCTCTTCGGTCACGCGCATGCGGCCTCGGGCCTTGTGCAGGTGGCAGCCGCCGCGCTTTGTTGCGGCCATCGTGTGCTTCCGGGTGCGCCGGGAGCGGGGCGGATCACGCCCTGGAAAGGCAAGGCGCCGCTCAGCGCTGTGATCGTGACTCAAGCCCTGGGCGGACAAGAGGCGCGTACCTTCATCGAGGAGCCTCCCGCGGACCTGCGCCGCCCGCTCGCGGACGTGTCGCCCGACGACGGACTGGGGTTTCTAGCGGCCCTGCGCAAGAGCGCGCGTCTGCCCGAACCCCGATTGTTCACGCTCGCGGTGCACCGGCCAGAACCGACACTGCCAGCGTTGCAAGCGCGCGGTTCGCAAGAGACCACCGGCGCCGTCGTCGGCGAATTGTCCGTGCAGATCATGGCGCCCGCGCCGTGGCTGCCGCCGGTCCTGCAAGACAGTGTCGGTGCGCAACCCGCCGCCGCTGTCTCGCTCGCCCATGTGGGGGCGGGACTGCAAGGGCCGATGGCTGAGATCTTGAGCCGTGTGCTGGCCCATCGGCAGCAGATCGCCGAGGTCCACCAGAACCATGTGATCCAGCAAGCAGCCACGCACCGGCAGTTTTTGGAAGATCGCCAGCGGGCGCTGGAGATTTTGCTCGGCGCGAAGAACTTCCCTCCGGGTTTGACGTCGTCTTCAGACGACCGGCCCGCCGCGACCACCGTCGCGCCGCCAGGTGCCGAAGTCCAGCAGACTCCGTCGACCAATCAAGGCTGGCCGCAGGGCCACGCCTTTTCGCGCCGCGATCTGGAAACCCATGCGGCGGGCCACATTTCAGATCTGTTCGGTCCGCAATTCACAGAGCAAGACCAACACGCGATCCAGGTGCGCATGCCCCAGCCGCCCTTGCTCCTGGCCGATCGGGTGGTGGGCCTGGACGCAGTGGCCGGGTCGATGGGCCTGGGCACGGTGTGGACCGAGACCGACGTGCGCGAGGACTCGTGGTTCTTGCACCGCGGATTCATGCCCGCGGGAATCATGATCGAGGCGGGCCAGGCCGACCTCTTCCTCATATCCTACCTGGGCGTCGATGCGCTAAACCAGGGGCGACGCCGCTACCGCCTGCTGGGGTGCGAACTGACCTACCACGGCGGCTTGCCTCGGCGGGGCGAAACCCTTCGCTACGACATCCACGTGGACAGCCACGCGCGGCAGGGCGAGGTGCGCCTGTTCTTCTTCCACTATGACTGCACCAGCGACGGCCGGCCGGCGCTGACTGTACGCCAGGGTCAGGCGGGCTTCTTCACCGAAGAGGAACTGAACCAATCGGCCGGCGTGTTGTGGACGCCCGAAGACCAGGCAATTCGCGGCAACGCGCGACTGGACCCGCCAGCGGTGACGTGCACGCGCCGGCAACTCTCCGCTGAAGATGTCCGTGCGTTTTCCGAGGGCGATCTCTCTGCGTGTTTCGGTCCCGGTTTCGAGGCGGGCCAGGCCCATGTGCGCACGCCCGCCATCCAGAACGGCAAGATGCTGCTGGTGGAACGCGTGCTCGATTTCGATCCACGCGGTGGGCCCTGGCGTCGGGGCTACCTGCGCGCAGTCACGCCTATCCGGCCCGTCGACTGGTTCTTTGCCGGCCATTTCAAGAACGATCCGTGTATGCCTGGCACCCTGATGTTCGAGGGCTGTCTACAGATGATGGCCATCTATCTGGCAGGCCTGGGCTACACCTTGGCCCGTGATGGCTGGCGCTTCGAGCCTGTGCCCGAGGAGACGTACCGGCTGCAGTGTCGCGGCCAGGTGGTCCCCACCTCGAAGGAACTGGTGTGCGAGATGTTCGTCGAGGAGGTGCACGACGGCCCGCTGCCCACGGTGTACGCGGACTTGTTGGGCACGGTCGACGGGCTCAAGGCGTTCCACGCGCGCCGGGTGGGCCTGCGCCTGGTGCCGGATTGGCCGCTGTCGAGCCACCCGGAACTTGTGCGCGAAGCTGCGCAGCCCAAGACCGTTGCCGAAGTGAACGGGTTCCGCTTCGACCAACGTTCGCTGCTCGCCTGCGCCTGGGGCAAGCCGTCGCAGGCGTTCGGGCCGATGTACGCGTGCTTCGATGGACCTCGTCGCGTGGCGCGTTTGCCTGGCCCGCCCTATCATTTCATGAGCCGTGTGGTGCGCATCGAGGGCGAGATGGGCGCGTGCCAGGCGGGCGCGAGCATCGAAGTCGAATACGATGTGCCCGCCGAGGCCTGGTATTTCGCAGAGAACGGCCATCCTGTGATGCCCTTCTGTGTACTGCTGGAGGTGGCGCTGCAACCTTGTGGTTGGCTGGCCAGCTTTGCGGGCAGCGCCCTTGGCACTGACCAAGATCTCGCGTTTCGCAATCTCGACGGCACCGGCCAGGCGCTGGGCGAGGTGCGGCCCGGCGCTGGTCCGCTGCGCACCATTGCGACGCTGGAGAGCGTCTCGCGTTCGGGCGGGATGATTCTGGAATCGTTCCGCGTGCGCTGCTTGCTAGGCGAAACGCCGGTCTACCAGATGCAGACGGGCTTCGGCTTCTTCCCTGCCGCGACCTTCGAGAATCAGGCCGGTCTTTCCACCACCGCCGAGCAGAGCGCCGAGCAGGCCGCCGCGTCTGACTTCCTCGTCGATCTGACCGCGCGTCCAGCGCGCTTTTTCCAAGGTTCGTTGCCCCTGGCCGAGTCCCGTTTGCTCATGCTCGACCGCGTGACCGCTTGCGATCCGCGGGGCGGCCGCGCCGGGTTGGGTTTTCTGCGCGCGGAAAAGACGGTGAACCCGGCCGAGTGGTTCTTCAAGGCGCACTTCTTCCAGGATCCGGTGCAGCCTGGCTCGCTGGGGCTGGAGGCCATGCTGCAGCTTCTGCAGTTCCACATGCTGCAGGCCGGGCTCGCCCAAGGGCTGTCCCGTCCGCGCTTTGCGCCCATCGAAATAGGCCGGGCAATCACCTGGAAGTACCGCGGCCAGGTGGTGCCGCAGAATCGTCTGATCACCATCACCATGGAAATCACGGAGCAAGGTCGCGACGCCGCCGGGCCTTTCGCCGTTGCCGACGCATCGCTTTGGGTGGACGGCAAGCGCATCTATCAGGTTGCGGGATTGGGAATGAGAATCGTGGATTACAATTCACATGGGAACCCTCAAAGGGTTCGCTCTGCCCTTCGGCCCCCCACGCCCACCTCCACCCCGCTCGCTTCGCTCGGCCTCGCCAAACCCTCCCGCGATGGTGCGCCGCCGGCGCAGCCGGCGGGCTCCCCACGCGACGATTCCGGGGCGGACGGCGGGGTCCCCCGCTCGCACACGGCCGCCGACCTGGTGCCCGCGACGCGCGATGCTTGGCGGAACCTGCTGGCAGGCACCGCCCCGCCGGTCGAAGACATCTGCCGCGGCCTGGTCCTGCGTTTTCTGCGCCAACTTCACATTGCGGATCCCGACGCTCTGCACGCGGCTCGCGCTGGCGGGGTCATCTTCCTGGCCAACCATCAGGTGACCGTCGAGTCCACCGTCTTCGCTATTGTCGCGTCGGCATTGATGGGCGCGCCTGTGCTCACCCTGGCGCGCATCGAGAATCGGACTTCCTGGCTCGACCTTCTCATGCGCCACGTGTTTGCATACCCGGGGCTGCGCAGTCCGCGCATGTCGCAATACTTCGACCGCAGCGACAGCGCCTCTTTGCCTGGGATCATTCGCGAGATGTCAGCCGAGATGTTGTCGAGTGGCCGCTGCGTGATGGTTCACGTCGAGGGAGCCATGGCGCACAGTTGTCGTACGCCGGTGCGCAAGCTCTCGGGCGCGTTTCTCGACATGGCCATCGAACTGGGGCGGCCGGTTGTTCCTGTGCGCTTCGTGGGCGGCTTGCCCGTGGCGCCGGTTTCCGGGGAGATCGATTTTCCTGTGGGTATGGGCCAGCAGGACGTCCACATCGGTGTTCCCATCTCGCCCGACGATCTGCGGCCGCTCGACTATCGCGACCGTCGCCACCGCGTGATCGACGCCATCAACAATCTTGGCCCAGCCAACGATGTGGAAGAGCCGTTGCCACCAGATCCCACCTGTGCGGCTGCCGTGCACGCATGGTCGGAGGGTACCGGCGCCGACGTTGGCCACGCCACCCTGTTCTGCATCCTGGAACAGCTTCCCGACATTTGTCCCGAAATCGCCACACTGGTCGCTGGCGCGCGCGCAGGCGAGCTGCGCGTGTCGACCACACCCGAGGGACGCTGGCTGGCCGAGCTGGCCCGCCGACTGTTCGGGCCGCGCGGAGCGAAGGTGGTTTGGGGCTGAGCGCATGGTGCAAGCAGCGTGGATGGACATTGACCCTCTTGCGCACGGCAACGTACACCCCCACTATGGTTCGTCGATCGATGTCATCGCCGATGTTTGTTCATCCAGGCACCCACGGGGAAGCAAGTGACATCGCTGTTCCGGCCGGTTCCGGCCGTCCTGCTGGTTGCTCACGCCAACGACGCGCACAAGTTCGACAAACTCGTGCCTGACTACGAAAGCCTAGTCAGCCGCATCCGCATTCCCAAGTGAAGGTTATTGGCAACGACGTGCCGAGGTTGCCTGCGGTGCACGGCGCTGGTGACTGATCCTACTGGAGTTTCCCTGGCCGGTCAGCGTCTGGCCTGCGATGCCGGCCGCAGGCCCGGCGAAGCTGTCGGTGATCTGCTGGCCGTCGAAGCCTGACGGGCGGAGAGTGAAGTTTCCGCTGCCAAAGCCGCAGCCGTCGGTGAGCGTGCCGTCGCTGCCGCGCGGTCGGGGCGCTGCACCTCGACCTTGGAGATTGGCACCCGCGCGTTGCGCACCCACAGGCTCGTCCACCACTCGCTCGACGGATCTTTCACTTTTGGCCGAAGCAATTCGGCGTGGCGGGCACTAATCATCCGCAAGGCCAATGGCAGGTGCTGCCTGGGCTTCGATTCCATCCACGCGGAGATCGAAAATGCGAAAATCCAGCCGTCTCGTTGTCTCTCTTTTGCTCCTCGCCGGCGTCGCGGCTGGATGCAGCGGTGCCTCCACCCCGGCGTCTTTGGCCGCGGGCAACCAGACCGGCGGAGCGATGATCCCCGGCGGCACCGGCGCGAACGGAGGCAGCGTCGCCTCGGGTGGAGCCAACACGGCAAAAAGTGGCGGGACGACCGCAGCCGCCGCTGGTACCACGTCCGCACCGGGTGGTTCCACCGCTGCTGCGGGCGGAACCACCTCCGCTGCGGGCGGGTCGACCTCCGCTGCGGGCGGATCCACGTCCGGGACAGGTGGCACGGCAGCCGCAGGATCGACCGCTGTAGCCGGGGGAAGCACGTCTGGGCAGGCAGGATCCACGTCCGCCGCAGGCGGATCTACGCCTGCCACGGGCGGATCGACCAAGCTCGCGACGGGGGGGACGGCCGCGGGTGGAACCACGCCGGCTGGGGGCTCGATTACGATGGGCGGCTCCACTTCAACCGGCGGGACCAGCGCAACCGGCGGGATCAGCGCAACGGGCGGATCCAGCGCAACGGGAGGCGTTTCAGCGAAAGGTGGTACGACCTCCGCTGGCGGCTCGACGGCCGCGGGCGGCACCGCCTCGACCAGCGCGAGTACTGGGCCCACGGTGACCGTGGCCGCGGCGTGCACGCAACTCGAAACCAAACTGGCCTGGCCAGCCGCCAAGGGCAGCACGATTACAATCAGCGGCACCAAGTCGGTGACCGACTACGACGGAGGCGGGGCCTTGCACGAAGGAAGTCTTAACGATTGTACGACCGGCGATCAGAGCAGCACCAAGCCAATCATCGAAGTGGCGGACGGTGGCTCGGTCAAAAACGTGATCTTCGGCAAGAACATCGGCGACGGGATCCACTGTCTGGGCAGTTGCACGATTGACAACGTCTGGTACCCCTACATCTGCGACGACGCCGTCACCATCAACAAGGACGGCACCGCCAGCAAGGCGTCGACCATCTCGAACAGCGGTTTCAAAGGCGCGCGCGACAAGATCATCCAACACAACGGGGGCGACAGCACCCTGACCATCACCAACGTCTACGCCGAAGTCGGCGGCAAGCTCTATCGCTCTTGCGGTTCGGGCGGTGGCTGTACAACCAGCGCGAAACACACGGTCAACATCAGCAACGTCATCGCCATTGCCGTCGATCAGGTCGCTGGCGTGAGCGAGAACGATCAGGCGACATTGTCGAACATCTGCGCCTTCCGCACGCCCACGCTCTGCAATACCTACCAGGTCAACAGCGACAACGATTCCACCAAGGGCGCCAACGGCACCGGCGAAGGTCCCAGTCCCAATTGCAGCTACACAGCGTCCGACACGCACGCGCTGGTCGACAGGGTCGCGGGCGCCACGCTGTCGACGGACGTGCTATGCCCCGGGTCGAACTCGGCCAAGAGCGGCAGCACGGCCACCGCTTGCATTGCGGGATTCGACACCTGCCTCAAGGTCTGTGCGCCGGGCATGTATGGGGTCAAGCAGCTGACCTGCGCAGCTGGGAAGTACAGCAGCCCAGCGACCGGTGGCTGTGCCCTGGTGACCTCGGCGGAAGACAGCGCCGCAGCCACGGCATTGGCCAGCAGCAATTCTTCTACCGCCACCTCGAACGTAACCAAGAACAGCGAATGCGCTGGAAAAGAGTGGAGCTGGGGCAAGGACAGTTCCAATGCGGCGAACTACTGCGTGTGCGCGCGAAAGCCCGGCTACTACGGTGTGGCATCCTGGCTGGTCTGGGACTGCCAGTCGCCGTGGTGGTAGGGAGGCGGATGCGCCTGCAGCGCCGGGCCTGAGGAGGGATCCGTGCGCACCGCTTGGGCGGCGGTGGCGACCGCCGGCGCCGCTGACTCGGCACCGGATGCCGATGTTGCCGAACCGGATCGGCCTAAGCGGTGATCGTACCGCATCAATGTCGATTGCGGGGGCGCGATCGCGCGGGTTTGTGGCCGGTTCACCCGGTCTCTCATTGATCGGACCGCCCATCCAGCGGATATTATCCCTGCGCGTTCGGAGCTTCCCAAATGCCTGCAGACGATCCGCTCAACATCTCCGGACAGCTTGTCGCCGAGAAGTATCGCATCGAGCATCTGGTGGGCGAGGGTGGCTTCGCCGTGGTGTACCGTGCCGAGCACACCATCTGGAAACAGCCGGTCGCCATGAAGTTCTTCAGCGGCCTATCGCAGGCCCCTGCCGAACACAGGGAAGAGCTGCTCCATCAGTTCATACAAGAAGGTGCTCTGCTGACCGAGCTATCGAGCCAAAGCGCGGGCATTGTGCAAGCCCGAGACATCGGCGAATACACGACGCCGGCTGGGCAGTGGATGCCCTACATGGTTCTTGAGTGGCTCGATGGCGCGCCCCTCGACGCCATCCTTCAGCAAGACCAGCGCCAGGGGCTAGCCTGGACCGAGGACGAGGTCGTCGGGTTTCTCAAGAGGATCCTGCCCATTCTCGATGTGGCGCACCGACGAGGCATCGCCCACCGAGACATCAAGCCGGCCAACATATTCATCATGGGCAGCGGGGCTCGCGCGCCCGAAACGCCCTGCAAGTTGCTGGATTTCGGCGTGGCGAAGATGGTTTCCGAACACGCCAAGCTCAACGCGGCGCTTGCGAAGACCGGCGTGGCCATTACCTCTTTCACGCCCCGGTATGGAGCGCCTGAGCAATTCGCGCGGAGCTACGGCGCAACCGGACCATGGACAGACGTGTACTCGATAGCCTTGGTGGCAAGCGAGATGCTGGCGGGCCGAGTCGCGCTACAGGGAGAGGATCTCGTCCAGTTCGGATTCTCCTCGGCCAATCCCGCGCAGCGACCCACTCCCCGCTCCCTGGGAGCGCAGGTCTCAGACCAACTGGAAGCGGTGTTTGAAAAGGCCCTGGCGGTACGGCCTGCCGAGCGCTTCCCCAATGCGGGAGAGTTTCTCGACGCCAGTCTTGCGGCGGCGGGGCAGGGCACGCCCATCGCTTTCAATCCGGCTATAACGTCCCGACCGCAGTCTGCCCCGTCTCCGAGTGCTCAGCTCGCCCCCACGGTTCTCGTCCCGTCCGAGACCCAGATGGTTTCCGCTTCAACGACGAAACCAGGGCCTCGCCCGCCGAAACAAAACATGCTGGGGATGGCGCTGCTCATGCTCATCGTGCTCGCCGGCGGTACCGTGGTGTTCAGCGCTACCGAACTCAAGGGTGCGAGAGAAACCCGCGCGTTCATTTCTTCAGTGGTTGACGTTGTTAGAGAAAAGGCGGCCCAGTGGCTCCCCGGCCTGCGCAAGAGCGCTCAACAGGTCATCGATCGCGCGGTAGCCAGCCTGCCCAGCGTGGGCGGTCAAGTCGGAACCTCACCCGAGTGCCCGCCCGGCACACGACGTGTGATCTCGCTTCCAGCCAACGACCAGAACGCGCAAGACAAACCCGGTGAGCCAGCCCAAGACAGCGCGAGCAAGACCGTCTGTGTCGACGAGCACCCGGTCAGCGAAGTCGACTATGCCGCATGCGCCGTGTGTGAGCAGCCAAGACCGCCCAGTTCGAAGGTCAAGATGAAGACCAGAGCGCACTCCGAGTTCTGCGCCACTGGGAAAGACCCGGCAGCGACTCCGATTCAATGCACGACCTGGAAGCAAGCAGAGGCCTACTGCCAGAGCCGCGCAGCCAAGCTCCCCACCGAAGATGAGCTGCGCGCTGCCACCGAGGCCACGGCGGCTCAGGCAGCGATGGAGTGGACCCAGGCGGCGCCCAAGCCGGGCCGTGAGAGATTGGGCCCCTTTCGCTGCGCCAGCAGCCCGTAGGTTTGTCTCATCTTTGTCCTCCTGCTAGGCGACGCATTTAAGCCATTGTAGTCCAGTACGGCCAAAAACGGCTAGCCACGAAACACGGTTGGAATGCCTTGGGCCCGCGTAGTAGATACCGCGCTCGCTTGTTGTTCGCGTGACTGAAGACCGGCGAGCGGAAGGAATAGAGGAATGAACTCTGGCAGTGTTCGAGATACGAACCTCATCAGCGACGAGACCGCTGCATCGGTCTGGGCGGATGTGCAGAAGATTCGCGCTGAAGCGCCGCTGGTCCACAACATCACCAACTACGTGGTCATGAATGCCACGGCCAACGCGCTGCTTGCGATTGGCGCCTCGCCGGTGATGGCCCACGCCATCGAGGAAGTGGAGGAGATGGTCCGACACGCACGCGCGCTGGTGCTCAACATCGGCACCCTGAGCGCGGCTTGGGTGGAGGCGATGGTCAAGGCAGGACAGGCGGCCCGGCAGCGGGGCATCCCGGTGGTGCTCGATCCAGTGGGCAGCGGCGCCACAGAGTATCGCACCGCCACCGCGCGCCGGCTGCTTGAGCAAGTCGGGCCGACCATCGTGCGCGGCAACGCCTCGGAGATCCGTTCTCTGATTCGCGCCGGGGCCGGACCCAAGGGCGTGGACAGCCAGCACACCCCCGACGAGATCCTGGGAGAGGCTGAGGCGCTTTCCCGCCAATGGCACTGCGTGGTTTCGGTCAGCGGCCCGGTCGACATCGTGGTGGCGGGCGACGCCGTGGTCCGGGTGGCGAACGGTCATGCGATGATGGCGCGGGTCACCGGCATGGGCTGCACCGCGACCGCCATCACCGGTGCTTTTGCCGCCGTGAATCCCTCACCTTTGCAAGCAGCCGCGCACGCCATGGCCGTCATGGGCCTAGCCGGTGAGATCGCCGCCCAGCCTGCCCAGGGCCCCGGAACCTTCTTCCCGCATTTTCTGGATGCGCTGCACGGGCTCGACGAATCCCACATCGCCCGAGATCTGCACATGCAAGGCCGCGACAGGAGTGCATAGCGAATCATTGGAAAGGTGCGCGCACATGATCGAGGCGACCGCGGCGGGGAACGCGATGGGGTGTGCCTCGCGATCGGGGCAGCCCTTCCGGTGACGCACAGAGAAAAGAGGGCTTCTTTGGACTATGCTCCAGCTATCATAGACTCCCCAGGTGATCGAAGACCAGGCGACCAGCAGGATGGGGCGGCAGGAACGGATTCAGGAAGAGCAGTACGAATTCCCCTACCACTATATTCCTGTTCTGCGTGGAAACGATTTTTCGCAGATCCGGCACTACCCGTGGGGATACCGCTATCTCGGCCGGCTGCAAATGGCCTTCGAGATTCTCGATGGCTTGCCTTTTCGATCGCTTGTCGATCTGGGCTGCGGTGATGGCCGCTTTCTGCGCGAAATCGATCGGCGTTATCCGGGCCGGACCTTGCTGGGCATCGACCATTCGGTCCGCGCCATCGCATGGGCCAGGGGCTTGAATCCCAACCTGGCTTTCGAGGAGCGCGACATCACGGTAGGGCCGCTTCCGGGTGGGCACGACGTGGTCACGCTGCTTGACGTGATTGAACACGTGCCGCCGGTGTCTCTGCCTTCTCTTCTGGCCGTGGCGGCGGCCGCTCTTCGGCCGGGTGGCCACCTGATCGTGACCGTGCCCTCCACCAACATGCCCTTGGATGCCAAGCACTACCAGCATTTCGATCGGCACACGTTGGACACCCTGCTGGCCAAGGATTTTTGCGACCGGCGCACCATTCCCTTCGATGGCAAGCGTCTCTTGCCTTGGCTTCTTTGGGCCGCGATGGGCGGAGGCGGCCGGCACTACGTCGTCACCTCACGGCTGGTTTCCAATCTCCTCATGCGCTGCTATCGCAAGTGGTCGCTCCACGACACGCGGGAATCACGCTGCCAGCGTCTGGCCTGTGTGGCGCGCCGACCGGAAACCTGAGAGGAATCGAGGGGCATGCTCGACGGAATGAAAGCGAAGGCCAGACTGCTATTGGGCCTGCTCGACGGAGAGATCGCTCGCGGGGGACCCCTGTACGTGAATGTGGACGCCACCCATCGCTGCAACCTGCGCTGCTCCTACTGCCGTTGGCACTCGCCACTGCTGAAAGAAACGCTGCTCGATCGGACCGCGCGCAAGGACATCGCCCCGGCAATCTTCGACGGATTGTGCGCGGATCTGGCCGCGCTGGGGACGCAGAAAGTCCAATTCGTGGGGGCGGGCGAACCCATGCTTCACCCGGCCTTCTTCGACCTGGTTCGCAGCACGAAACGGCACGGGCTACAGATGGTGGTCTGCACCAACGGGACCCGCTTGGCGCGGGATGGGGCCCGAAAGTTGGTGGATTCGGGCATCGATCTGCTGCGCATCAGCCTGGCTGACCCGACGGCGGATGCCTACGCCGCTCGCCATCCCTACTTGGGGCGCAGCGCATTCGATGATCTCGTACAAGGCGTGACCGAGCTGTCGCAGGAGAGGAACGCCAGAGGGTCGCGCACACCGGTCCTGGAATTGTCTGTTCCCATCGACCGGGACAACATGAGCCAGCTCGACGACATGGTCAAATTGGCGCGAGCCACCGGCATAGACCGGATCCACTTCTCGGTGGTGTTCGACTTCAACCAGAAGGAGCTGACATCTTTCATGCTGGACGATGGTGAGGTTTGCCGCGCACGTGAGCATTTGCGCCAGGTACGGCCTGTGATCGAGGCGTCAGGCTTGCGGCACAACATCGACGACGTTCTTCTGCGCTACCAGACACAGCGGAAGGTCCTGGCCAAGGTGCCGTGCTACAGCGCCTGGTTCTACAGCATGGTGGACACGGACGGACGCGTGCGAGTCTGTCAGCGGACCAAGGTGGTCATGGGCGATCTGGGACGTGAGTCGTTCCGAGAGATATGGAATGGCCCAGCCTACCGCGGATTTCGCGGGGCGAATCGCGGAGGAAACGCCGACCTGGGTCCTGACTACGATTGTGACTTCTGTCCCCATCTGGTCAACAACCATCGCGTGCACACGCGGTTTCGATGGTTGGCTTTCATGCCGTCGGGGGTCTCCTGGCTGCGGAGAGTCCGGTCGTGATGTCGGAGGGCGCATTCGATCTGTCGGTGATCATTACGGCCTACAATAGCCGCGACACCGTGTGCGCCTGCTTGGCGTCGCTGGACGCGCAAAAGACGTCGCACAGGTTCGAGGTGCTGTTGGTAGACAGCGGGAGCGATGGCACGGCGGAACTGGTGGCCGCCGAGTTTCCTCAGGTGCGTCTGATTCGTTCGGCAAAACGGCTCTATGCCGGGGAAGGGCGCAATTTGGCCATCCCTCAGGCGGAGGCGCCGTTGATTGCGTTTCTGGATGCGGATTGCCACGTGGAGCCCGATTGGGTCGAGGCCGTGCTGGCCGCCCAGCAGCGCCCGAATCTGGTGGCCGCCGGTGCTGTCCACAATGGCTCGACCGGATCGCTGATGGGTTGGGCGTACTACTTTTGCGAGTTCAACCTGTGGGCGGCCGCACTGAGTGCGCCTGCGCGCGAGATCGACGAGGCCGCGGGCTGCTGCCTCTCGATGAAGCGGGAGGCTTTCGAGCGTTTTGGCCCATTTCCCGGGGGCAGCTACTCCTCGGACAGCGCCTTTGCCCGGCGAATGCAGGCCGCCGGCCACCGAGTGCTTTTCTGGCCGTCTGCTCGGGTGTATCACCACTACGACCGAGGCCTGCGGGATTTTCTTGAACACCAGGCCCTGCACCGCCGTGGCTACGCTGCGGTGCTGTGCCGTCAGCGCCGCCTTTCGCGCTGGCATCGTCTGGGGCGAATCCTGGGCCTGCCATTGCTGCCCGGTGCGCTGTCGTGCGCGCTGATCTATCGACTGGGCAGGACGCCAGAACTCTTCCGTCCGTTGGCCGCGGCCGCGCCGCTTGTATGGCTAGGCTTCTGGGCACGAGCCTGGGGTGAATTCACCGGCTACCTCCGGCCCGGGGACTGATCAGAGCCGAAGCCGCCGGCGAACGGCGGCCAGCACGGCGGTCCTGCTTGGGTTGACCAGGGGCACGAATACCTGATCCAGCATGGGGCAGAAGCAGCAGTGCGGTGGCGGGTGCCGGCGGTAGGCCTGCCAGGCTTCGCCTTGCCACAGGGTCGGTAGTTCCTGATCGAGGAGGTTGCCCATGACCGGCTCGTGGGTGTACTCGACGACGTTACACGGATGTACATCACCGTTGGCCAGCACCAGCGCCATCTCACGGGGGATGGGGCAGTTGGCTGGGCCGTCGTGGTAGTGCGCGGTCGACCACTCCTCAAGCGACAGGCGACGTCGTGAGAAGAGTCTGCGCACCTGTCGGCGCGCAAGCAATCGGACCGGGAAAGGCAATCGGGTTGCAAAGGCCACCAGGCGTGGTTGGACTTTGCCCTGGAAGACCTCCACCAGATCTTGCGGAAGCAGCGCCTCGCCCGTGAGGTTGCCCTCCAGATACGACAGCATCGTGCCCTGCGACCCGAGCTCAAGTTGGAGCTGCAGGATCTCGGGAAGTTCGAGCAGATTCTCGGCACAGAGCAAGGTCTGGGTGATGATTTCAAGATGCGGAAAGCGGTCGTGCAAACCAGCGGCTTGCCGGATGGCCGAGGTTGCCTTGTCCCAAAGACCAGGTAGGGCGCGCATGGCATCGTGAGTCTCGGGCCGTGCGCTGTAGAGCGAAATCATCACCCGGTCCAGACCCGAGGAAACCAGGGCTTCGAGGTCCATGCGACCGAGAAGGCTTCCGTTGGTGTTGAGTTGCGTCTTCATGCCGTGGCGCTTGCCCAAGCGCACCAGATCGGCCAAGTGCGCGTACAAGGTGGGTTCGCCGCCGCTCATGTCAAGTTGGCGCACGCCCAGACCGGCGGCGTGCGCCAGAATGCGAGCCCAGTCGTCCAGAGTTAGTTGCGGTTCGACTTGCGCGCTTCGGTGCAGATCCCGGCGCAGTTTGCAGGTCGGGCATCGCGCCGTACAGCGCAGATCGGGTTTGACGACCAGATGGCGGAGTGGCGGCATAGGCGGAACGGGCGTGATCCGATGGGGTGGACAGATTGGGTACGCAGCCGCCGACAATCGACGGGCAGAGATCACATACTCCATCGAACTCGTGTAGCCCAGCGCCGAGCGACTTCCGGCAGCGATCGCGTCGGGCGCATCTTTCCGCGAGGTGACCAGCATCGTCTAGGCCCCGGGGTTGTTTCAGGGCAGGGAAGCCGGCTCAGTGCCAGACCGGCCCGGAGTCGGTGACGGTCTGGCTCTGCACGTCGCTGCGGAACGGTGAGTTGGCTCCGCTGATGCTGATCGACCCTCCCGAATCAGAGAAGGCCGTTCACGACGTTGACCGCCTTGGATGTCACCGTGTCCGTGGCTGAGGTCAGGCCGGGGCTGCTGGCGGTCAGCGTGATGTCTCCGGCGGTCGTCTGCGAACGAATGAAGACGCGATTGATTCCGCCCTCGGTGTACAGATAGAGGTTGTTGGTAGAATTGAGCATGCCTTCGTTGACCCCACCACGCCAGGTTCCAGGCCCGGTCACCGTGAAAGTGATCTTGGGCTCGTTGATTGGTTGATTATCCGTTGCTTTGGTGGTGGGGCCGGGGGTGGCGGGAACCCGCTGTCCCTTCGCGTCCACGACTTCAACGTCGTACATGACAAAGTCCGCACCATCGGCCTGCAGACCGTTGGGTCCAACTGTCTTGGTCAGCTTGACGGCGGCGGCCGGCCCAGCTGTCGTCAGCGTGTGCTGGCAAGCTTGCGCGCCGCTGGCGTCGTACCCTATGGCCTGGATGGTGCCCGAGGCGAAGGCGACGTTCGCCCAACTGTATTGATAGCCGTTGGTGGCTTTGGTCACCTTCCCTTGTGATTTGTCGTTGACCAGCAAATCCACCGACGAGACGTTGTTGGCCACGACGTACATGGTCTTCGTCGTTCCCGCCGGATAGTTCCAGTGCCCGATGATGTGAATGTCCGGTTTGGTATTCCCGGCCACGCGGAAGGCGTAGTAGGCCTCCTTGGGGATACGGTTGGCATCGACCTTGCCACTCACCCGACAGACGCAGCTGCTCTGCTCGCGTCCGTCCGCATCGGCGTCCGAGAAGTAGATCGAGCCGTAGCCCGAGTATTTGGAATTCGCCGCAGAGGTGTTTCGGATGGTATCGGTTATCAACCAGGTATTGAGCCGGGAAACCTGCCCTGTGGCGAAGCTTTCCGCTGTCTCATTATAGGTGTCGGTGGCCCCTGGAATGAAGCCGCCCACGTGCGGCGGCGAGTAGGCGTCCCAGATCCCTCGCATCCCTTCGTCCCGGTAGTCTTCTTCTTCAAGCTCGGGCCCCTTGTCCCGATACGCGTCTTGATACCCGGAGTTGCCAAGCATCGTGCCGAACCAGTCGGAAGAAACTATTCCACCGGTGTCGCTCATGGTGCGGTCGCCCACGCCGCGCCCACCGTTTGGATCCCACGTGTTTCTCAGCGTGGCCAGGCTGGCCATCTGGGCAGCGGATACGGCGGCGTTGCCGGCCTCGTAAAAGAAAGCGCTCGGATTGTTCCTCAAGTAGATCATGGCGGATTGCATGACGGCCATCCTCGCCGTCCACTGGGCATCCGTCGGATTGGTCGTCTCCTTGTCGCCGGCCGGCACGATGCTGACCACGCCGTATCTGTCAAAGGACTCGAGGTCGACCTTCTGCGGTGTAACGTGCATCCAGCGAATGTAGTTGCTGTTGGCGCCCCTGATCAAATTGGCCGTGTAGTCGTGCATCCAGTCCGGCACGGCCTGGCCCGGCCCGGCCCATTCATTGGTCGAGCGTTGGGCGAAGCCAAGCATATACACAAACCGCCCATTGATATACACGCCGCCCGTGCCGGCGCCTCCCTTGAAGGCAGTCTGCCGGAACCCCGTGACGGTGCTGCGTGAATTAACCACTGTCCCGCCCACAGTCAACGTGGTGACGACCGTGTAGAGATTGGGGAAAAGGTCGCTCCACAGCTTGGCGCCGGTCAAAGGCCCACTCGCCTTGAGCACGGTTGTGGCAGTCGTGGACAGCGAGGCGGCGGTGCCTGAGAATGTTGCGAAGGTCGAGCCGTCGGCCGGATCGATCACCTTGACGCCCAATGTGGCAGTAGCCGCACTCCCGGATTCGTTGCTCACCTCGGCTTCCACGTTCAAGGTCAGATTGCCCGTGTCACCCTTGGGAGTGTTGTTGGTGATATTGGCGTAGGCAGTGCCGTAGATGTAGATGCCCGAGGTTTTCAGGTTCTGGTAGAGCGGATAGGTTTGATAAATCTTGCCCGGCACGTGCAGCCAGACATGCCCCACCAATCCACCGAAGTCCGGGTTGGTGGCATTCGAGTTCCAGTTCTCACCGCCCCCGCTGTTGCTGACGCTAACCGCCAGAACGTTGTCGGTGGTCCCGTCAGCTTTGACATTCGCAGTGATATCGATGCCGACCGCTGAGATACCGTCGCTGAAGGTTCCGACTGAGGTTCCGTTGATATAGAACGTGGCGGTTTGCCGGATCCGTTCGAACTCGACGATGAACTTGTTGCCAGAGAATGTGGCAGGAACCTTGAAATGCTTACGGTACCAGGCCGCTCCTTGGTACAAGCCGTGGTCGCCGCCGCTGTGCGAGATGTATCCTCTGAAGGAGTCGGTATCGTTGTAGGTATGCGGCGTGCTGACCGGGGACCAACCAGTCTCGCTGGCCGTTGTAGCCTGGGCGCCGGATTGGTCCTGCTTGATGAACATCCAGCTTGGATCCATGCTGAAGTTGCCCTCGCTCGCAATGGAGCCCGCTGGGCTGCCGGTGGATGGGATGAACCCACCAGTGCCAGGCGGGTTCGAGCCGGCCTGGCCGCCGGTAAGGACCACACCGCCGGTGGCCGGGCTTGTCTGACCGCCGGTGGCCGGACTCGTCTTGCCGCCGGTGGCCGGACTTGTCTGACCGCCGGTGGCCGGACTCGTCTTGCCGCCGGTGGCCGGACTTGTCTGACCGCCGGTGGCCGGACTTGTCTGACCGCCGGTGGCCACTCCCCCGCTGGCCTCGCTGCCCGCAACGTTGCCACCACCTGGGGGCACAGTTTGACCACCAGAATCATTCCCTCCCGAGCCAGGGGTGGTCTGCCCACCGCCACCGGCCCCGGCACCGCCGCTCGGCACCGAGCCGCCGGAATTCTGTTCGCCACCGCTGGCACCGCCGGTCGATTTTGGCGAGCTTGTCGACGAACAAGCGGAAGTGACAAGCGTCGCTGAGAGGAAAACGGTTGAAAAGGCACGTGTGAACTTCATGGAGGCCCCCTGTGATCTACAAGGGGCAGCGACTTGGCAAGAAGGGTCATTTTGCTCCTCGTCAAAGAGTTGGGCGGGTGCAGACCGGCTATGCACCAGGGAATTTCCGGGAACCATCGCCAGACTGGAATGCCCTGCGCTTCCGCATAGTTGCACTTGGGTACCGCCCACGGCACGGTGGCGAGTTGGCTGTCGGTGTTTGATTCCCTGTATCACTCCTTCCTGCTGCGTCCCTATGCCAAGCGACTAACCCGCGCAATTCGTGGCGCCCCCAAGTTGTACCTGTTTGACTTCCTCCGTGTTCCCGCATCGGCCGCGGGCGCACGGCTGGAAAACCTCGTCGCGCTTCACTTGCTGAAGGCCTGCCATTACCGGACGGACAACCGCGCAGGGGGAATTCGCACTGCATTTCGTACGCGACAAGGAGCAACGCGAGGTGGATCTTCTTGTCGTCCGCTACGGAAAGCCCTGGTGGCTGGTGGAGTGCAAGTCCGGCCAAACCGATCCCGCGCCCGCGCTGGCCAGACCGTCTGTTCGTCGACCAAACCCTGCTCCCAGGGACTGTGCATGGGCGCCTCCTGCGGCGACACTTGGACATGCGTGGTGGACGGGCGCGATTGTACCGGCAGCCTCACTGACTACTGCGGTTGTGACGGCGTCACCTTCCTGGACAGCTGGGCCTGTCCCGCAAGTCCCTTTGACCATCTGGGAGCGTGCGGACCGGTCTTGGCGAATTGCGACCAGCGCGACGT
>Ga0182021_10003125_pt1 | contig 19443 bp, 11 predicted proteins | sample 612E3MmetaG_FD_120493 | JGI IMG/M metagenome (GOLD analysis project Ga0182021, IMG submission 120493) | Permafrost microbial communities from Stordalen Mire, Sweden - 612E3M metaG (Illumina Assembly) | ecosystem: Environmental > Terrestrial > Soil > Wetlands > Permafrost | place: Sweden... | reverse complement strand
TCGTTGACCGAAAGACCCACCAGCGTCAGGAACGCTGCAATCATGTTCTGGTCGATCTCCAGCTTCAGGATGCCGTTGCACAGGGAAACGAGTCCCAGCGTGACCAGGACGTCGTGGAACAGCGCCACCACTGCTCCCACTCCGTAGATGAACTTGAAGCGCAGCCAGACGTAGATCCAGATTGCGAAAAGGGATGCGACGACGGCGTAGACGGCGTCCCGCCGGATCTCCGCCCCGATCTTCGGGCCGATCTTGTCTTCCTTCTGAACGGTGAACGGATTGTCAGGGAACGCGGTCTTCAGCCCGTCCCGGATCCGGTCGCCGACCGTCGTCCCCTCGCCCTGTTCGGCCGTCCTCACCATGATGTCGCGCGGGCTGCCGAAAGTCTTGATCTCCGCCCTGTCGTAACCGATCTTGTTCATCACCGTGCGTACATCGCCGATGGCGACAGGCCGTTCAAACTTCGTCACGATCTCGGTGCCCCCCAGAAAGTCGATTCCGTAGTCGAGGCCTTTAAAGGCAACCGAGAGCATGCCGATGACAATCACGGAGAGGGAAACGGTATACCAGAGGTTCCGCTTGCCCATGAAGTCGATGTTCGTCTTGCCGAAAAAACGCATGGAACGCCACTCCTGAAGAGTCGATTAGCCGAAGTTCACCTTCAGCCCGTAGGTGTCTGTCAGAATATTGAAGATCACGCGAGTGATGAAGATCGCGCTGAACATGCTGGCTACGATGCCGATCATCAGCGTCAGGGCGAACCCCTGGACGGGGCCGGAGCCGAACTGGTACAGGATCACGCCGGTGATGAAAGTGGTCAGGTTGGAGTCAAAGATGGCGCTGAACGCCTTTTCATATCCCGCGTCGATTGACGCGCGCAGGGTCTTTCCCGTCGCCTGCTCTTCGCGGACGCGCTCGTAGATCAGCACGTTGGCGTCAACCGCCACGGCCAGGGTCAGGATGATGCCCGCGATGCCCGGCAGCGTAAGCGTCCCCTGAAAAGCCGCAAGCACGGCGACCAGGAAGAGGAGGCAGAACACCAGCGCGATATCGGCGACCACCCCGCCGTTCCGGTAATAGATCACCATGAACCCGATGGTCAGAACGGTCGCCAGGACCGACGAAAGCAGGCCGGTACGGATGGAGTCCTCGCCCAGCGACGGCCCGACCGACCGCTGTTCCACGATCTCCACCGGGGCGGGCAGCGCGCCTGCCTTCAGCACGATCTCCAGGAGCCGTGCCTCGTCAAGATTCGTCATCCCTTCGATCTGCGAGTGGCCGCCTGTAATCTTGTTGCGCACCACGGGGGCGGAGAAGACTCCGTTGTCCATCACAACGGCGATGCGCTTGTTGATGTTGGCACCGGTGATGCGGGCCCATTCGCGCGAGCCCTCGCTGTTCATCTCCATGGTGACGATCGGCTGGTTGAAGCTCGGGTCGATCGTTGCCTTTGCGTTGACGATCACGCCGCCGGTGAGCTCCGCCGTCCGCTTGACGGGATACAGGACGTAATAGCGCTTTCCGGAGCTTGCCAGGCGGTTGTCCGGTTTCGCGCTCCAGAGGAATTCCATGTCCGGGGGGATCAGGCGCCGCACGTCGTCCCGTTCGAGGATCCTGCGCACCCTGTCCTTGTTCTCCTCCGCAACGATCGCTTCTCCTGAATACTGCTGCGAGGTCATTGCAAGGCTGAAGAAGGGGTGTTTGCGGGCGAACTCCTCCGGGGTGAGCTCCCCTTCGGGTGTGGCGATCTTCGCGGTATCGGCCGGTCCCGCGCTCGTGTCTCGGGCCGCCGCCGCAAGCTCCGATGTGTCGCGCAGTGCAGACGTTGTGTCGGATGAATCGGCGACTCCGCCGGCCTTCGCAAGATGCTGGTCGATCGACCACATCACCCGGTTGGCCACTTCGGGCTCCCGGAGCAGCTTGAACTCCAGAAGGGCGGTGCCCTGGAGGAGCTGCCGGACTTCCGTTTCTCTCGAGACGCCGGGGAGCTCCACGATGATCCTTTGCCCGCCGAGTTTCTGAATGTTCGGCTCGGAAACACCGTACTGGTTGACCCTGTTGCCGACGATCTCCATCGCGCGGTCAATCGCCTTCTTCGACTCGTCCTCCAGCGTCGAGGCGATCCTGTCGTTGTCGTCCCTCAGGCTGCCGTAGTAGCGGCTCATGCGCACCTGCCGGGCCTCAAAGTGCCTGCGCAGGATCACGACCGGCGACTCGTTGGTGTGTTTGACTTCCTCGAGTACCTCGGCCATCACCTGCGCGAAGACGTCGTCCTTGTTCTTCGCAAGATCGTCCAGCAGCTTGACGACGTTGACCTCGAGGACCACCCGCATGCCCCCCTGCAGGTCCAGTCCGAGCTTGATCCGCTTGGCACGGGCCTCCCGGATCTCTTCCTCATGCTTCTCAACGAAGGCAAGGCTGTCGGGACCATGAAGCTGTTTCAGGGAACTGCTCAGCTGCCAGTCCCTGAACGTGGGATAGAGCAAATACAGCGAGATGAGCACGCTGGCCGCAACAACAAGAAGTTTGAATCTGTACTTGCGCAAGAGCATCCTCCGGGGTCGGCCTGACAAGGGGAACGACGCGTTCTGGAAGGAGAGAAGTCAGTCTCTTCAAGAAGCTCATAAATATACCCTACCATTGGTTGAAAGTCAACCCGCCGGCCATTGCATTTCCGGGGAGCTTGGAGTATATTTCCAAAGATATGCACATTTTGCCCCTGAGGAGGTTCTGACAGCGTATGCCCATTATGACCCGCATGCGCGAAAGCATGCCAGTGATTCTTTTCGGCCTGCTCATCGCGTTTCTGATTACGATTGTCTTTGAGTGGGGGATGGACTACCTCGGTATCCGGGGTGGACACGGAGACGTGATCGGAAAAATCAACGGCAAGAAGGTCACGTACCGGGAGTTCAACGACCTGCTGAAATCACTCACCGACAACGCGAAGGCCCAGTCGGGGAAGGAGCCGGACGAGGAGCTGCTGAAGACGATCCGCGACCAGGCCTGGCAGGCTCTCGTGACCCAGAACATCGTGGAAGAACAGATCAAGCGGCTCGGACTCAAGGTGACCGACCAGGAGCTCATCGACTGGGTTCGCGGCGCCAACCCGCCTGAAGATCTGCGGCGCAACTTCGTGGACTCCACCGGCCAGTTCCGCCGTGACGTCTATGAACAGTTCCTCAGCGACCCCAATCAGTTCCTGCGCGATCCGAACGGCCGCGATCCCGCGTACGGGACGAAATGGCTCGCCGACTACGAGAAGGGGCTCAGGCAGCGCCGCCTCAATGAGAAGCTCCAGAGCCTCGTCCTTGCCTCCGTCAGGGTCGGCGAGGGGGAGATCCGCCGGCGGTTCCTTGACCAGACCCAGAAGGCAAGCGCCTCGTTCGCGCTCTTCGATGCCTCGGCGGTCACCGACCAGGATGTGCAGGTCTCGGACGCCGATCTCAGGGCGTACTACGACGAGAACATCGAGCAGTTCAAGACCGAGGCCTCGCGGAAACTGAAATTCGTGGTGTTCCAGGAAAAAGCCTCGGCGGCCGACAGCTCCATGAAACGCAAGGACATCGATGACGCCGCCGCACAGGCCCGAGGCGGCACGGACTTCCTCCAGCTGGTAACCATGTATTCCGACCGTCCCGACAGCGGCGCCTGGTTCCGCCACGGTGAGCTCATGCCCAACGTCGAAGCGGCGGTGTTCAGCGCGAAAGCCGGAGAGTTGGTAGGGCCCATCGCGGATGCCGATGGCTACCGGCTCGTGAAGGTCCTCGAGGAACGCCCGTCGTCCGGCGAGTACATCCGCGCAAGCCACATCCTCCTTCCGGTCCAGGGACAGCCGGACACCTCCGCCGTCAAACGGAAAGCCGAAGAGATCGCCCGCGAGGCCCGCCGGGGAGCCGATTTCGCAGCGCTCGCCCGCGAGAATTCCAGCGATCAAGGCAATGCCTCCCGCGGCGGAGACCTCGGCTGGTTCACTCATGGACGCATGGTGGCGCAGTTTGAGAAGGCCGCCTTTGCAGCGAAGGTCGGGGATGTTGCCGGTCCCGTCCGCACGCCGTTCGGTTGGCACATCATCAAGGTCACGGGAAGAGATAAGCGGGAACTGAAACTGGTGACGATCACCTCGCGCATCGAGCCGAGTTCACAGACCAAGAACGACCTGCTCGATCGTGCCCGCGATTTCGCCTACAACGCACGCTCATCGGAGTTTGCCAAAGAGGCCCAGCAAACCGGGCTGGAGGTGCGTGAGGCACAGGTCCAGGAAAAAAGCACCATGGTCCCCGGCCTCGGGGTCAATGAGACGATCGTCAAGTGGGCGTTTGCCGACAAGGTCGGGAGCATCAGCGAGCCCTATACGCAGGGCGGCAGCGATGTCGTGGTGGCGGTGGCAGAGGCCAAGGACGCGGGCGTGCGCCCGTTCGATGAAGTGAAGGAATCGCTCCGGCCCGCGGCCATGCGGAAGAAAAAGCTGGAGAAGACCATGCAGCAGGCAGCCGATGCGCGCTCCAGACTCTCACCCTCCGACAGCCTCCCGCGTCTCGAGCAGGTGGAACCCTCGGTGAAGGTTCAGCACACCGGCGAATTCGTCATCGGTGCCGGAGCCCCCGGCGTGGGACGCGATCCGGCATTCCAGGGTGTCGTGGAGAAAATCGATCCCGGCAAGATATCCACACCGGTTCAGGGACAGCGCGGGGCGTACCTGATCGAGGTAAGCACGCGCACCCCGTTCGATTCGTCTGCGTACGTTTCGGAACGCGGGCTCCTTCAGTCGCGTATGGTACAGGAAAAGAAAACGCGCTTCCTCAACGAGTGGCTTGCCAAGCTCCGCGAAAGCGCCGATATCGAAGATCACCGGGATCTGTTCTTCAGATGACCGGCCGTCAGGCGGGGTCTGCCTGAAATCCGGCAGTCTCCTGAGTGCCTGCCCGTCCCGCGGTTGCTGCGCGGAAGGTTCGCCTTGCTTTGGATGGCGCTGCCGCCGGGGCCCCCGGCGTCCGGGAAACGGTTCTCATGGCGGCAAGACCGGCAAGCTGTCTGTTATGAAAACCCTGCAACAGGGGAAGGCAGGAGGGGGGAGATGACCGTACGGGGAAGTGCTTCGGTTCTCACCGCAGCCATCGCCGTTCTTGCGACGGCGGCACCCTCGGCTGCGCAGGAAACGCCCTGGATGATCGTGGCGAAGGGGTCTGTCACAACGAGTTCGCAGCTCTATCCGGATCCCAACTCCGTCGACCTGGTGGCGCGCACGCAGGCGTATGAGCTTTCTGCGGCGTATGGCTACGGGGGGGAACTCCGCTACCGTTTCCCTGAAAGTCATGTGGCCCTCGGCCTCTCGGTCGAATACATGAAGGCCTCGATCGATCACCCCATCCCGACCACGAGAGATCTCATTCCGGTAAGCGACGGCTATACCGTCGTTCCGATCGAGCTTACAGGATACTTTCTCATTCCGTTCTCCGGACAGAGGCTGGGCGTGTACATGGGGGGCGGGGTGGGCATCTACCCGGGCTGGCGCGAATACAGCATTGCAAACGTGTCCTCCGAATCGGGCGCCGTGACCCCGGGGGCCGGCATCCACGTGCTGGCCGGAGTCAGCTACCAGCCCATCCCGCGTTTGAGTTTCCTGGGCGAGATGAAGTTCCGTGATCTTCAGTTCAAAGCTTCCAACAGATTCGACGGCACTCCGATCTCGTACCACGGCACGGCGATCAGCGGCCTCGTCCCCGCAGCAGCGGACGCCAGCATTCACACTGACGGGATCATCCTTCAGCTTGGCGCTGCCTTTTCGTTTTGATGCGGCCGTCTCTGCCCCGTCCCTGCCATGACGCCCTCCACTCTTTGCACAGGTCGCGCCCCGCTCTTTGAAGCGCTCCCCCCGGCGTACGACGTCGTCACGGAGACAATCCGGGCAGGGGGTCGTTCCTTTTCCATGCTGGTGGTCCGCGACACCAACCGCCTTCTCGATGCCATCGATCCGGCGGCATTTGCCCGTGATGAACGCCTGCCGTACTGGGCGGAAGTGTGGACTTCGGCAGTGGCTCTCGCGGAGTGGTGTCTCGGCAGGCATTGGCCGCCGGGAACGCAAGTGCTGGAACTCGGGTGCGGACTCGGTCTCGCAGGACTGGCCGCCGCCGCTGCGGGCGCCGATGTGACGATGACCGACTATGAGGAAGATGCGCTCCGCTTCGCGCGCAGCAATGCCGAGCGCAATCTCCCGGGGTCCGTGCTGCGTTCCCGCCTCCGCTTCCAGGTCATGGACTGGCGCGCGCCATCGCTCGACCGGCACTATAACGTGATCCTCGGCGCCGATATCGTCTATGAACGCCGCATGTTTTCGCCGCTGCTGGGACTGATGGAACTGGCGCTCGCCCCCGGAGGCTCGGCGGTGCTCACCGATCCGGACCGCTCCGCGGGTGAGGCATTCCTGCTTCAGGCGGAACGGGTGGGCTTCCTCGCAACTGCCACCCCGTGCACCGTCCAGCGTGAAGGCCGCTCGGCCAGGGTGGTGCGGATGGAGCTGCGGAAGGAGACCTGATCATGAACCACGTGCGCATGCAGGAGCCCCTTGAGGCGCGCAGGGAGAGGATCTACCTTACGGGCTTCATGGGTTCGGGCAAGAGCACCATCGGCCCGATCCTCGCGAATACCATCGGGTATGAATTCGTGGACATCGACCGCGCGATCGAGGCGTCTGAAAAGACGTCCGTGAACACGATCTTCCAGCAGCACGGAGAATCCCGCTTCCGGAGCATCGAACGGATGACGCTGATGAAGGTCAGCTCGAGAACCGGTCTCGTGATCGCACTGGGAGGCGGGACACTGACCGACCCCGAGAATCTCCAGATCGTCCTCAACACCGGCATCGTGATCTATCTGAAGATCAGCCAGGACCAGCTCTTCCACAGACTGCGCCACCGCTCGGACCGCCCGATGCTGGCGTCCACCGACGGAACTCCCCTCAATGACGATCAGCTTCGCCAGCGGATCACGGCACTCTACGATGTCCGTGAACCGCTCTACGCGCTTGCCGACATCACCCTGCAGACCGATGAAACCCGCCTCGGCCTTACCGTCGATCACCTCGTTCGCAGACTCACCCCCCTCCTGAGGTGATCTCCTAATCCCCCTGAGGCGCCGAGCTCATCTCCTGTACTGGACAGCGCGTCCGACCCTACCCCCAACTCATTGCTTATCAAGCAGTTGTGTGCTATATTGATTTTTCCAGACGGGAGGCAGCGTGGCATCAATGACACGGGAGCGCCTCGGGGCCATAGAGAACGGCCTTAAGGGGAAACGCATCGCGGTCGTGGGCGATCTGATGATCGACAGGTATTTCTGGGGCTCAGTGCACCGGGTTTCCCCCGAAGCCCCCGTCCCGGTCGTCGAGGTGGATTCGGAGTCCGTCCGCCTCGGAGGCGCTGCCAATGTGGCAAACAACATTGCCTCTCTCGGAGGCAGCCCGATCCTCGTGGGCTTGATCGGAAACGATCATGAGGGAACCACCCTGCAGGAGATGGCGAAGGATGCCGGCTTTGACCTGCGGGGCATCGTGGTGGATGGTTCTCGGCCGACGACGGTCAAGACCCGGGTGATCGCGCAGAACCAGCATATGGTCCGCATCGATACCGAATCGAAGGCCGATTGCCCGGAACACCTTGTCGCCAGGCTCGCCGACGCGATTCGCTATAACATTCATGAGATCGACGGCATCATCATTGAAGACTACAACAAGGGAGTTGTGACCGCCGAACTGATCGAACTGGTGACCTCCGTGGCGCGCAAGTACGGCAAGATTGTCACCGTCGATCCGAAGTTCAACCACTTCCTCGAATACAAGCACGTTACCGTCTTTAAGCCGAACCGCCGCGAAGTGGAAGAAGTGATGGGAGGGCGCCTGAAGTCCGACCACGAAGTGGCCTCTGCAGGGAAGCGTCTCCTGGAGGCGCTGGAAGCCGACAATGTGCTCCTGACCCGGGGTGAGGAGGGCATGTCGCTGTTCGAGGCGAACGGCCGGGTCTCCCACTTCCCGACCACCGCAACGATTGTGCAGGATGTCTCGGGGGCCGGCGACACCGTCATCTCGACACTGACGATGGCCCTGGCCGCCGGTGCTGATATCCACGAAGCCTGCGTGCTCGCCAATCATGCGGGCGGCATCGTCGTGGGCTCTGTCGGCATCGTCCCGGTGAATCCCCGGGACCTGTTCGCCGCAGTGCTGCAGGCAGCTGAGGCTCCAACACAGGTGAAATGACATGGGCCGCGTAGTTTCCCAGAATTCCCTTCTCCGCATCCGGCGCTCGCTCGCCCGGGATGCAAAGAGAGTCGTCTTCACCAACGGGACGTTTGACATCCTCCACCGGGGCCATGTGGAGTACCTCGCCGCCGCCCGAAAGCTGGGTGATGTGCTTGTCGTGGGTCTGAATACCGACGCTTCGATCCGGCGCATCAAAGGCAAGGGACGGCCGATCAACCCGAATGCCGACCGTGCCGCCGTCCTCTCTGCGCTCGCCAGCGTCGACTTTGTGGTTTTCTTCGGCGAGGATACGCCGGGCAGTCTCATCAACCGGCTCCTCCCCGACGTCCTGGTCAAAGGGGCTGACTGGAAGCCGGGAGCCATCGTCGGCGCCGACACGGTCCGCGCTCACGGCGGGACTGTCAAAACCATCCGCCTGACCGCCGGTCGCTCCACATCAGGCGTGATCCGGCGGATCCTGCAACGCTATACTGCCGGCTCCCGAGAGCCCGCAGGAAAGTGACCGTTGAAAAAGCTCCTCCGCATCGCTTTCGTGTCCGTCTGCGCCGCCGCCGCGTTCGTCCTGATCCTCGCCGGGGTGACGCAGACCCAGTTCTTCCGCGACCGGCTTCGTGCGGTTGCGCTGGACCAGATGCGCTCGTTCTTTGCGGCTGAAACCCGCATGGGACAGATCCGCGGCAATATGGTCTCGGGTTTCTCCATCGACAGCGTCGTCTTTGTCATTGAGGGCCTCCCCGCACTCTCGGCCGACCGTATCGACCTCCGGTACAACCTCTTCGATGTCCCCGGCCGCATCATCTCCGTCAGCAACCTCACGCTCGTCCGTCCGCAGCTCCGCCTCCTCCGCGGCATGGACGGCGTCTGGAACATCAGCCGCCTCCTGCGTGCCACGCCTGATGACACGCTTCCGAAAAAACCGTTCGACTGGCCCGTTGCTGTCAACCGCCTGGAGATCCTGGATGGCCTGTTCGTGGTCGCCGATTCGCTGGTCATGCGGGAGCGCCCGCCCCGCGACACTCTGCGCGAGCACCTCCACGACTTCACCGTCAGCGGCATCAATCTCCTGCTCTCCGCCCGGATCACCCCGAAGGAAAAACACCTCGCCATAGCACGGCTGTCGGCCTTCTGCCCGTCGCCCGACATCACCCTGCATCTCCTCTCAGGCGATTTCACCGTCACGCCAGAAGAGGCCCAGGTACGCGGCCTGAAGATTGTCACCGGTCGGTCCTCCGTAAACCTCTCGGCGGCAATGCGCCGCTTCAACCTGCTGGGCGGCATCGATCTGGCTGACCTGGAACGATGTCCCGTGGACCTCAGGCTCGAGGGGAAACCGGTGGACCTCAACGAGCTGCAGCAGCTGCTCCCTCCGCTGGAGTTCCTGAACGGCCGGGTCAGCATCGACCTCTCCGCCTCCGGCGAATTCGGCCGGCTTGCCATCAACCCGCTGGATCTCGAAATCGAGCAGACGCGCATGCGATGGAAGGGCCTCATCAGCAACCTCCACCGTCCGCGAGACCTCACGCTCTCGGTGAAGATGCACGACGGCGTCGTCCATCCGGGCGACCTCCTCACCCTCATGCCGCCGTTCCATCTTCCCGATTACTCCTCCCTGGGCGCCTCGTCGCTTTCGCTCGAGTTTGATGGCAGACCCCTCGACTTCAGAACGAAAGTCACGCTCGGCTCGTCCGCCGGCACCGTTTCCTCCGAGGCCTCGCTGAAAATCGGCGGCCCGGCCACCCTTCGGTACCGCGGCTCGATCACCATGAGCGGCGTCAACCCGGCGAAAATCGCGGGAAATGAGCGGCTGGAGGGAAGCCTGAACGGCGGCGCGACATTCGAGGGAGAAGGGGTGTCGCTCGATGATCTGGCGTCGTCGTTCGATATCACGCTCGACCGTTCCGAGTTCCGCGGGCTCACCATGCCCCCATCGCACATCAGCATCGATGCCCGGGACCGCGTGCTGAGCGCCCGGGGAAACCTCGGCCTGGGAGAGATGACGTCGACCTTCTCAGCACAGCTCGACCACCGTGACCGGGCACGTCCGCATTTCTCGGTCGATGCCGATGTTGCGGCCCTGAACCTGGCTCACTTCCTTCACGACAATGAATACGACAGCGACCTGACCATGCATCTCCATGTCCGCGGACAGGGGCTGTCATGGAGCAGCCTTGGAGGGGAGGCCGTCCTTGATCTCTCCTCATCGCGCTACCGCGAGTACCGTGTCGCCTCCGGCGACATCCGCCTGCTGCTGGACCAGACCGATCCCCGCGCCAAGGAGCTCCGGCTGATGTCGAACATCGCCGACTTCTCGCTGACCGGCGCGTTCAATCTCCGGTATCTGACCCGGCTCATCGGCTTCGAAGCGGAAAACCTCCGCTTCGCCGTCGGACAGAAGCTGGCCTCACTCGACACCTCCCTGATCGCTTCCATCGATCGCCCCGCCCTGGTCGCCCTGGGCCAGTCCCTGGATGCAGCCCCCGATTCCCTCAATGCGGAGTATGCCCTGGAGATCAAAGACCTTGAGCCTGTCTCGGTGGTTGCGGGAAACCGCCTCTTCCAGGGAAAAGGCACGCTCACCGGCTCCGTGCGGGGATCATACCGGGATCTGTCCCTCCACGGCCTGCTCGATGCGCAGTTCTTCTTCTACGGGACCGTCGAACGGGGCCTGCTGCTTCAGAACGCCAGGGTCGGCTTCGACCTGGCGCATCTCGAGCCGTCCGCCCCGCTCCGTGAGGCCTCGATACGGCTGAGCGTGGAGGCGGACAAGGTGCATATCAACCGGACCGCGCTCGACAGCCTCGCCCTCGATATCAGGTATGCGGATGAATTCGCCGAGTATGCCGTCAGGACTGTCGGGAATGCCATTGAACGCGCGTCGCTCCGCGGCACGGCCCGGATCACCGATGCGGGCATCGCCGCGGGCATCAACGGCCTGCAGCTTGCCTACCGCGACTTCGCCTGGACAGCCGACAGCGGCGCGTCCCTGACGGTCTCCGCAACCGACGCGGCAATCCGCAACCTCGCTCTCCACCACGACTCGTCGTCCATAACCCTCAACGCCCATCTCGGCCCCGGCGGCGCGCTCGAAGGGGCCGTCTCCGGGAAATCGCTGAGTCTCGACGACCTGCGCTATGTTCTGGCCCCCGGAAACACCGGAGCGCCGGGAGAAACCTTCCTGGGCTCCGCAAACGTGTCGGTGAACGTGGGTGGGTCGCTGCGCTACCCGGTCATGCATGCCCTCGTGCGGGCCCGCGACATCTCCTTCAGACGAGTCCTGTTCGGCAATCTGGATGCGGACCTTTCCTACGCCGACTCATCGATTGGGGTGGACCTCCACGGAGGAGCCGCAACCGATACGGGCTCCGCAACTCTGACCGTCGCAGGCACCCTCCCCCTGAACCTCGCCTTCGCGGGGGCGGGGGACCGGATCGGCCAGAGGCCGATCAACCTGTCGATCGTGTCAACAGGCACACAGATGAGCATTCTCGACCCCCTCCTCCCGACATTCAACGAGCTCGCGGGCATCATGCGCTGCCGGCTTACTGTGGCCGGCACCCCGCTTCACCCGCAGTATGCCGGCTCCATGTCGCTGGAGAACTGCACCTTCCTGTTTGTCCCGAACAACATCCAGTATACACTGAACGCCTCGTTCCAGCCGGACGGAGAACGCATCCGCGTGATTGATGCCGCCGTCCGCAACATCCCGGCCGATGAACAGGGGGGACGGACGGGCGAGATCCACATCAACGGCGACTTTTCTTTTCGCGACTTCATTCCGGCCGATTTCAACCTCACGGCCACCGGCACCCTGCTGGTGGTGAAAGAGACCAGCCGTCTCTCCTCCCTCTCCCTCTATGGCAATCTCTTCACCGAGATCGGCCAGGGAGGCCTTCGTTTCACCGGCAACGTCGACTCGTCGATGCTCCGGGGCTCGGTCATCGTGTCCAATTCCAACCTCGTGTTTCCGCCTACCACGGCAGCAGTGGAGGAAGAATCACCGCTCTCCATTCCGCTGGTGTTTGTGAATGACACCTCCCACGCACAGAGGGCTGCCGGCCGGCGCACCGAGCTCGCGTCCTATTTCGGCGCGGATTCCGTCTCCGACGGCCAGCCGGGGGATGCCGGCGACACTCCGTCCAGATCCTTCCTCGACGGCATGAAGTATGACCTCGACATCGAGACCGCCGGCGGCAACACCCAGATACGCATGATCTTCAACGCCATCACCAACGAAGAGCTTGTGGCGTTCATCGACGGGACGTTCAACATCACCGGGGACGGCCGCCAGTGGTTCGGCGACCTGACAGTCGACCGCGCCTACTACAATTTCTTCAAAAGGTTCAATGCCACAGGGACCATCCATTACCGCGGAAACGTGCTGAATCCCGAGCTCGACATCCAGGCCACCTACGCCGGCCAGCGCTCCGATACTTCGGCCGCCGGAGGCAAGGACAACATTGTGGTGACGTTCAAGATCACGGGGACCCGCCTTGAGCCCAAGGCGGATGTCTCCATGACGATCAACGGTGAGGACTACTACCAATACCGGGGGCCGAAATCGAATGACGTGCAGTCGGATGCCATCCAGTTCATCGTCTACGGATCCTTCCCCCTCTCGGCACCCCAGAGAGCCGAGGCCGGCACGAACATCGGCTCGACGCTCTCCAGTTCTCTCCTCACCGGCGCCTCGTCGCTCCTCACCGGCTCGCTGTCGGAATTCCTGCGCCGTCAGACCGGGTTCATCAACTCCGTGGAGTTCAGTTACAACGGCGGTCTGAGGAACACAGTGGGAGAGTCGGCGGACATCCGTCTCACGGGTGTCGCGTGGAGCGGCATCTGGCGGTATGGCGGCAAGATTCTCGACAAACCGCTGAGCAACGCCAATTTTTCCATCCAGTATTCCTTCGGCACCATCTTCGAGAAACCGTCCCTGCGAAACCTCATGATCGAGCTGGAACGGAAGGTCGAAACCAACACGTTATCAACAACAGACGACCTGAAGCAGACGAACTCTCTTCGTCTGTTCTATCGCTTTTCTTTCTAAAGCGGGGCGGCTCAGCCCTTCCGGTGCATGGCATGCATGAGCCCCTGCAGCCGGCGCTGCCATGCGTACGCTTCCGGGCGGGCTTCTCAACAGTACTTCAGGCTCCACAGTCATCCAACAGCGCTCCGGACTATCTCCGCGGGAGGTCGCAATCGATACTCTGAAGAAACGCCTGCTGACCTATCTCTCCACCGTTCCGGGTGAACGGCTCTCCCTCAAGGAGATCTCCCGCCACCTCAGGGTCAAGACGAAGGATGATATCCAGGAACTCCGGAAAGTCGTTGACGAGCTGGCGGGGGCAGGGACCCTCGGGAAGGACGACCACGGCCGGATCGCCTACCTCCCGCGGCGGGGGCAGAAACAACGCCCCGAAACTCTCGTCGGTCGCTTTGTGATGACCCGGCGGGAGGGAGGGATCGTGGAGTTGGAGGGGACGGATGATAAGGTCCGGATCGGGCCCCGTTTCCTTCATACTGCCCTGCACGGCGACAGGGTCGCCGTCGTGCCATTTGCCCGCTCAGCGAACCGCCGCACCCGCCAGGACGACGAGCCCATGGAGGGAGAGATCGTCGAAATCCTGGAACGCGGCGTCAAAACCCTCACCGGCACGCTCCGGCTCGGCGGGAAATTCGTGTTTGTGGTCCCGGACGACGACCGGATCGGGCGCGACATCTATGTCCCGCGCGAGGAAACCATGAAGGCCGCCGAGGGTGACAAGGTCGTAGTACGCCTTCAGCCCTGGGAAGACGAGCATCTGAACCCCGAGGGGACGATCGTCGAAGTGCTCGGCCCTGCGGGCGACGCACGCGTGGAAGTGCTGGGCGTTGCGCGGAGCTTCGGTCTCTCGCCGGAATTCCCGGCCGAAGCCGCCGAGGAAGCCGCACGCCTCTCCTCGCGCATCACCGAAGAAGACCTGCGGGGAAGGCTCGATCTCCGCCACCTGGTCTGCTGCACGATCGACCCCGAGGATGCAAAAGACTTTGACGATGCGGTCTCCTACGAGCGGATTCCCGGGGGCGCAAGGATCGGTGTCCATATTGCCGACGTCAGCCACTACGTCCGCGAGGGAAGCCCCCTCGACCATGAGGCGTACGCGAGGGGGACCAGCGTCTACCTGGTGAACGAGGTCATCCCGATGCTCCCCGAGCGGCTCTCCAATCACCTGTGCAGTCTCCGGCCGAATGAAGACCGCCTGACCTACAGCATCATCATGGATGTGGCCGACGACGGGACCGTGAAGGAGTACCGCATCGTCAAAAGCGTCATCCACAGCCGGCGCCGTTTCGCCTACGAAGAGGTCCAGCGCATCCTCGACGCCGGCAAGGGAGAGCTCGCCGATCACCTCCTTCCCCTCTGGCGTGCCGCGCAGGTCCAGCTCAAACGGCGGCGCAAGAACGGAAGCCTGGACTTTGACACCGGCGAGACGAAGTTCCGCTTCGACGCGACCGGGCTGCCGTTGCAGATTGTGAAGAAAACCCGGCTCGACGCGCACCGCCTCATCGAGGAGTGCATGCTGCTGGCAAACAGGACCGTGGCCTCCCACATCGGAGCGCGCAAGCGGGAAACGGACGTGAAGCCGTTCCTCTACCGCGTCCACGACCTGCCCGACCCTGGGAGAATCCTTGACCTCGCGAACTTCGTCAGGCAGTTCGGCTTCGCGCTCGACGCAAGGAACGGCGTGACCTCAAACGAGCTGCAGAAACTTCTGAAGAAGGCGGAGGGCACAGAGGTGGAAAACCTGATCAACGAGGTGACGCTGCGCGCGATGGCCAAGGCGGTCTATTCAGAGAAGAACATCGGACATTTCGGGCTAGCGTTCACGCATTACACGCATTTCACATCCCCCATCCGCCGCTATCCGGACCTGGTGGTGCACCGTCTCCTCTATGCGTATTCGCAGGGTCTCGATGCCCGTGTTCTGTCAAAGTTGAGGGAGCGGCTTCCGGAGATCGCCCGGCAGTCCTCCAACCGGGAACGCGTGGCGGTGGAGGCGGAACGCATGTCGGTCCGCGTCATGCAGGTGGAGTACATGAAGCGCCACGTCGGCGACCAGTTCGACGGAGTGATCGGGGGCGTGACGAAGTTCGGGCTGTTCGTGGAGATCAATGACCTGCTGGTCGAGGGGCTGATCCACATCCGCGATATGGCGGACGACTACTACCTGTTCGACGAGAAGCATTATGCCCTGAAGGGACGTTCCCGGGGCAAGGTCTACAGGCTTGGGGACGAGATACGCGTGGAAGTGATGGGCGTGGACCCGAAAGAGAGGAGAATCAAGTTCGTGATCGCGTAGGCAGTCCCGATCTGCCTCGGGCGCACCCCGGCGCTTCCGGTGAGGGGAGAGGAGTGCCTTGAGCCTGATCTCATTCCCGGGCCGCTGGTGGTGTCACAGTCGTGGGGTTCGTGCAACGGGGAGTGTCCGGCGGGTCAATCGATCTTCTTGAGGAGGTCTTCGAGGAATGCCTTCACCTGCATGACGTCTTCGCGCAGCTGCGGATCTTTAATCTTCTGCCTCTGCTTCGGTGACTCGATCAGCTCGAGCTGCTCTCCCGAATCCCCGTCCTGCTGGTAGGTCTTGAGAACCTGTTTTGCCCCCTCGATCGTGTACCGCTCGTCGCGCAACAGCTTCTTGATATAGAGGATCAGCTTGATGTCGCGGTTGGTGTAAATCCTGTTGCCTGCCCGGTTCTTCGCCGGTTTCAGCTGATCAAACTCCGACTCCCAGTATCGCAGAACATACTGTTCGAGGTCGGTGATCTTGCTGACCTCGCTGATGGAATAGTACAGCTTCTTGATGCCGAGGGACTTCATCAGGGCAAAGCCGGATGTGAGTACTCGCAACAAGTATAGCGATTCGTCGGACGACTGTCAAGAACCGCGTGGACCGGCCGTCGCACCCCCGGCCGTTTCTCTCCGCCCCACTGGAGCCTGACCCCCCCTCCGCATCGTCAGCCCGCCAGTTGTATCCCGATCAGGTGCCCCACAGCAAAGGTCACGGCGGCCGCCGCAAGGCTGACCAGGACCATGCGGAGGCCTGAAAAGAAGACCGGCTTCCCGGTGAACAGCGTGATCGCCGCGCCGAGCGCGAAGAGACCGACGGAGCTGACCGCAAGGCTTGTGAGAACTGCCGCCGTCCCCTGTAGAGCAAAGAACGGCGAGACCGGTATGGCGGCCCCCACGGCAAACAGGAGGAATGACGTGATGGCAGCCTCCCAGGCGGATCCGCCAAGCTCTTCAGGATTGACCCCGAGTTCGTCGCGCACCAGCGCATCCAGTGCCGTCGTCTTATTGCTCATGATCTGTACGGCGATGCGCCGGGCCTCCTGCTCCTCAATGCCCCTCGCCTGGTAGATGAGCTTCAATTCCTCGATCTCCTCATCAGGCATCTGGTCGATTTCTTCTCTCTCCGTTTCGATCTGTTTCTGATAGAGCTCGCGCGAGCTCTGCACCGAGATCCATTCTCCCAGGGCCATTGAAGTGGCTCCCGCAAGCAGTCCGGCAAGCCCCGTGACGAGGATACTTTGGCCCGACAGGTTTGCGCCCGCCACACCCATCACCAAACTCAGGTTCGAGACCAGCCCGTCGTTCGCGCCGAGCACCGCTGCGCGGAGTGCGTTCCCCCCGGCGGAGCGGTGGCGCCCTTCGAGCTGGGCGAGCGCGCTTCCCTCCATGCCGCCCCGCGAGGTTCTCCCCACCTGTCTGAAGAACAAGGCATGCGAGCGTTCCTGCCCCGCCATTGCCGCAGTATCGTCATGCCCGACATACTGAGAGGCGGCGCCGTCCTCGGTGGCGGCGAGCGAGGGAAGGATCATCTCCACGCCGAACCGGCGGGCGAGCCAGCCCAGGACCCTCGTCCGACGCGATGGACGGAACCGGGGAACGGTCACACCGGCCGAGGTCAGCTTCTGTGCAAAGATGCCGGCATGCTTCTCTTCCGTCTCCGAAAGGTGACGGTACACTGCCGCGACCTTCGGGTTCTTTTCCGATGCAGCCATCATCTTGTAGAGTGCCGCGCTATTGCGTTCGTCATCGAGAGCGGCAAGAAACCGCTTCACATCGTCAGTGGTCGTCATGGGCTTCATCGCCGATTTGTGACACCGAGCAGAGTACGGTGAAATCGGAGGAGAATCAAGAGCAGTAGTACTATCCCTGACCCTTGGCGTCCAGGCAAGAAAAATGGCAACCACCGCGCACTCCAGCGCCGATAGTTGCCATTTCTGTGTCGGAACGGCGGGATTCGAACCCGCGACCCCTTGAACCCCATTCAAGTGCGCTACCGGGCTGCGCTACGTTCCGATCGGTCTGCTCTGTATCCATCCCCGAAGCATGTTCCCTCCGGGTTGCCTCACGCACCGTAGGCCGGGGAGATACCCGGGACCTCGATCTCGCCCTGCCTTGTTCGCCGGTTCCGGCCGGCAAGCAGGTTGAGGAGAGTCGTTCAGTGCCCCCTGATAAAACCTGACAGGGCTTGTTCCCGCCCCGAAAATATAGCGAGGAAGTTCATCGAACGCAAGTGGATGGCCCTGGCCCGGTTATCCGTCACTTCCATGTCTCCTTGCCGTCCCCTTTCGCCAGCCCCTGGCGGTGCGGACCCCCCTACAGCTCCCGCGCTGTGGCCCGGATTTGATCCTCTTCTGGTGATTAAACGAATGACCCCGGCTTTGCATCAAATCCAAACCAGCTTTGGAGTTGGTTTTTAGCCTCTTTCTTTGTTCTTTTTACAAAACCTCCCAAAGCAGCTGTCCCGTCGGCCGATGGTGGAACCGGAACACCGCGCCGATGTTTTATTGAACAGGCGTTATCGCGCCACTCCCGAGGATCTCATGAAGTCCCGCTCTTTGCAGGTCACACTCCTTCTTGCCTCCTGCCTGTTGCTTGCACGCCAGGCCGCTGCCCAGGAGGAATACTTCGGCAAGAACAAGGTGCAGTACCATCACTTCAGCTGGTCGTATATCCAGAGCGACCACTTCGATATCTACTTCGATCAGGGGGGACGATCGCTGGCCGAGTTTACCGCTTCAGCGGCCGAATCAGCCTACACCAGCATCAGCAAATCGTTCCGGTACCAGCTCATCAATCGCGTTCCCATCATCGTCTATAATTCCCATAACGCGTTCCAGCAGACCAACGTTGTCTCGGAGTATCTCGAAGAAGGCATCGGAGGAGTCACCGAGCTCTTCAAGAACCGGGTCATCCTTCCGTTCGAGGGTGAGTACAAGAAGTTCCGCCATGTGATCCATCATGAGCTCGTCCATGCCGTCATCAACGACATGTTTTACGGCGGTTCCATCCAGTCCATCATCGCAAACAACATCACCCTCCAGCTCCCGATGTGGCTCAACGAGGGACTCGCGGAATACGAGGCGCTGAAATGGGATACGGATTCTGACATGTTCCTCCGCGATGCCACCGTCCATGAATACCTTCCGGACATCAGGAGTCTCTACGGGTATTTTGCGTACCGCGGCGGGCAGTCGGTCTGGTGGTACATCGCGAACAAGTACGGTGAGCAGAAAGTCGGCGAGATCCTCAACCGGATCAAGAGCACCCGCAACGTCGAGGCCGGGTTCCGAGGCTCCGTGGGTCTGACGCTCGAAGAGCTGTCGGAACGCTGGCAGAAGGAACAAAAAGTGATGTACTGGCCGGATATCGCCAAGCGGGAAGAACCGGCCGACTATGCGCGCCGGCTTACCGACCACCGCAAAGACGGATCGTTCTATAACACCAGCCCCGCCATCACTCCGCAAGGAGACAAGATCGCATTCATCTCCAACCGGAGCGATTACTTCGACGTTTTCCTCATGAACGCCGTGGACGGTACCGTCACCGAAAAACTGGTAGCCGGCAACTCCACCAACAACTTCGAAGAGCTCCACCTGCTCACACCGGGTATCAGCTGGTCGCCCGACGGCAAGAAACTCGCCCTTGCCGTCAAGGCAGGCGAAGAAGATGCCATCATGATCGTCGACATAGAGTCGGGCAGTCAGGAGAAGCTGGCATTCGGCCTCGACGGGATCTTCTCCGTCGTCTGGTCGCCGAAGGGGGACAAGCTGACCTTCGTCGGCAATGCGGCGCAGCAGTCGGACATCTATATCTATGACCTGACCACCAGGCAGGTCACGAACCTGACCAACGACATCTTCAG
>Ga0182021_10003124_pt1 | contig 19446 bp, 18 predicted proteins | sample 612E3MmetaG_FD_120493 | JGI IMG/M metagenome (GOLD analysis project Ga0182021, IMG submission 120493) | Permafrost microbial communities from Stordalen Mire, Sweden - 612E3M metaG (Illumina Assembly) | ecosystem: Environmental > Terrestrial > Soil > Wetlands > Permafrost | place: Sweden... | reverse complement strand
GGCTTTGACGGCGACGCCCCTCGCGTGGACCGCTCGTTCTTCAGCACCGAGCGCGTGCGCCATGGCGCACGCGCTCGGTGCTGAAGAACGAGCGGTCCACGCGAGGGGCGTCGCCGTCAAAGCCGAGCAGTTCCTGGAACAGGCCGTGGTAGCGGTCGTCGCCGGCCACCGAAAGCCACTGCACTTTGTGTTCGTCTTCGTTGGCGTGGAAGTCCAGCAGCTCGGTCACGCGGCCGTAGAGTTCGCCGAGCGAATCCGGGGAGTAGTGCTCGGTAGCGAGCGACATGGCGGTGCCGCGCGCCTGCCAGCGCGAGCCGCAGCGGAAATCGCCGCCGCGGTCGAGCGTGAGCACGGTGGCTTCGTCGAACGGCGAAGCATAGTACGCCGACGCGGCGTGGGCGCGGTGATGCTCCAGCACCACGATGCGGCTATGCGGAAACTGCGCCCGCAACTTGAGGTGAAAATCCGGCCCCGGCAGCGGACGCGCCAGCGCCACGGCATCCACTTCCTCCGGCCGCACGCCCGCCAGTTCCAGGCAGGTGGCAATGGAATGTTCCGGCAACTCGCCCGGTCCGCCGGCGCGGAGATGCAGACGCGTGAGTTTGGATTCTTCGACGGCCGCGCTCAGCTTGCCGTCCTTCAAGATGGCGCTGGCGGCGTCCCCGTAGACCCCGCCGATTCCCAGTATGATCATTTTGAGTCAACCATTATTGGGCCTTTTCCGCCTACTTCCCCTTCTCCCGTTTCTCGATCCTGGCCCACGTGTCGCGCAGCGCCACGGTGCGGTTGAAGACCGGTTTGCCAGGCGCCGAATCGTGGTCCACGCAGAAGTACCCCAGCCGCTCGAACTGGTATAGCGCACCCTCGGCCGCCCCCGCCAACGAGGGCTCCAGCTTGCACGCCGCCACCTCCAGCGAATTCGGATTCAGATTGTCCAGAACGTCCTGCCCCTCTTCCACCTTGCCCGGGTCCGCCTTGGCGAACAGCGTCTCGTAAATGCGCGCTTCCCCCTCCACCGCGTGTTGCGCCGACACCCAGTGAATGGTGGACTTGACCTTCCGCCCGTCGGGCGAGTTGCCGCCCTTCGACGCCGGATCGTAGGTGCAATGGATCTCGACCACTTCTCCGCTCTCGTTCTTCACCGCGTGCGTGCAGGTGACGAAATAGGCGTACCGCAGGCGGACTTCCCTGCCCGGCGAGAGGCGGAAGTATTGCTTCGGCGGGTCCTCGCGAAAATCGTCCTGCTCGATGTAGAGCACGCCCGAGAACGGCACCTGGCGCGTACCGGCGGAAGCGTCCTCGGGGTTGTTGATGGCCTCCATCTCCTCCACCTGGCCCTCGGGGTAATTGTCGATCACCACTTTCAGCGGATGCAGCACCGCCATCACGCGCCGCGCGCGCCGGTTCAGGTCCTCGCGGACGTGGTGCTCGAGCAGGCCCAGCTCGATGGTGCCGTTGGTCTTCGACACGCCGATGGACTTGCAGAAGGCACGGATGGCTTCGGGCGTGTAGCCGCGCCGCTTGATGCCGGCGAGGGTCGGCATGCGCGGGTCGTCCCATCCGCTCACGCGGCCGTCCTGCACGAGCTGTAGTAACTTGCGTTTACTAAGTAGCGTGTAAGTCAGGTTGAGCCGGTCGAACTCGATCTGCTGCGGATGATAGATCCCCAGCGCTTCCACGTACCACTCGTAGAGCGGCCGGTGGTCTTCGAACTCGAGGGTGCAGATGGAGTGGGTGATTCCCTCGATGGAATCCGACTGGCCGTGCGCGAAATCGTACATCGGGTAGATGCACCACTGATTGCCGGTGCGGTGGTGCTCGGCGTGCAGAATGCGGTACATGATCGGATCGCGCAGGTTCAGGTTCTTGGCCGCCATGTCGATCTTGGCGCGAAGGGTGCGCGAACCGTCCGGGAACTCGCCGGCGTGCATGCGTTCGAACAGGTCCAGGTTCTCTCCCACGGAGCGGTTGCGATAGGGGCTCTCCTTGCCCGGCTCGGTCAGCGTGCCGCGGTAATGGCGCACTTCGTCGCCCGTCAGGTCGCAGACGTAGGCCTTGCCTTCCTGGATCAACTGCACCGCCCAATCGTAGAGCTGCTGGAAATAGTCCGACGCGTACAGTGGCTTGCCTTCCCATTGGAACCCCAGCCAGCGGACGTTCTCCATGATCGAGTCGACGTACTCGGTCTCTTCCTTTTCGGGATTGGTGTCGTCGAACCGCAGGTTGGTCTTGCCGCCGAACTCCGCCGCCAGGCCGAAATTCAGGCAGATGGACTTGGCATGGCCGATGTGCAGGTAGCCGTTGGGCTCCGGTGGAAAGCGCGTGTGTACCCTTCCACCGTACTTACCGGTCTTGAGGTCGTCGAGGATGATATCGCGGACGAAATTCGATTGCGTAGTGGCCGTCTCGGGCGGCGCGTTCGGGCCCGCCGCATCCGGCGCGCCGTCGGGTTTGTTCTCGCTCATATCGTTTTCAACTTTTCGATGGCCAGTTGGATGCGCCGCAAACAGGTGTCGCGGCCCAACGCCTCGAGCGTTCCGAACAGCGGCGGCGCCGTCTTGCGCCCGCACACCGCCACGCGGATGGGCTCGAACATCTGGCCGGCTTTGATTCCCAGCTCGCCGGCGGCGGCGCGCAGTGCGCCCTCCAGGCCGTCGTGGGAAAACTCGGCCTGCGCCAGAACGTCCAGCGCGCGATCGAGCACGCGCAATGCCAGCGCGGCGTCGCCTTTTTTCGGGATCAATTCGGAGGGCTCGTAAGGCGCCAACTCCGCGGCGAAGAAAAAATCGGCGGCCGTGAGCACGTCGCGCAGCAGGCGGATGCGCTCGCGGATGAGCGGCGTGACGCGCGCCATGGTGGGCTCGTCCACCGCGATGCCCGCCCCGCGCACCACCGGCAGCAGTTCCCCGGTGAGTTGCTCGGGCGGCATGGTGCGAATGGTCTCGGCGTTGAGCCACACCGCTTTGGGATCGAACGGGTCGGCTTCGGTGAAGTTCACCACCGCGTTGCTGCGGTTGATGCCGGCCAGCGTGAACGCCTCGATCAGGTCCTCGCGCGGCATTTGCTCGCGGTCGTCCTTGGGCGACCAGCCCAGCAGGCACAGGAAGTTCACGAAGGCGTGCGGCAGAAAGCCCGCGTCGCGATAAGTGGTCACGCTGACCACCGGGCCGTGGCGCCGCTTGGAAAGCTTGGTTCCGTCGGGCGCCACCAGCAGCGGCAGGTGGGCGAAGGCGGGCGGCTCGCACCCGGCCGCCTCGAAGATCAGCAGGTGCTTAAAGGTGTTGGTGAGGTGGTCCTGGCCGCGAATGATGTGGCTGATGCGCAGATCGGCGTCATCGGCGCAGGAGGCCAGGTGATAGGTGGGCATGCCGTCGGAGCGCAGCAGCGCGAAATCCTCGATATCGGCGGTGGACTTGGTCTGCTCGCCGTACACCCCGTCGGTGAAGCGCACGGCGCGCTCGGGATCGCGCGGCACGCGGAACCGCAGCGCGAAGGGTTCGCCCGCCGCGGCCCGGCGGTCGCTCTCTTCGGCCGGCATCTCGCGCATCTCGGAGTTGCACAGCCAGGTTCCCTGTGCGCCCGAGCGGGACGTCTCGCCGGTCTGCGCCGGCGTGAAATCGCGGTAGGCGAGCCCCTTGCGGAAGATCGCGTCGGCCATCTGCCGGTGCAGGGCCAGCCGCTCGGACTGCCGGTACTGCTCATCCCAGCCCAGATCGAGCCAGCGGAGCCCTTCGAAAATCGACTGCAGCGACGCTTCGCTGTTGCGTTCCACGTCGGTATCGTCGATGCGCAGAATCATGGCGCCGCCGTGGTGGCGGGCATACAGCCAGTTAAAAACGTAAGTGCGCGCGCTCCCGATGTGCAAGAAGCCCGTGGGAGAAGGCGCGAAGCGGACTCGGGGCATGGATAGAGCCAGTATAACAAGGTGCGCGGGAGCGGCCCCTTCCCGCTCTCCGCTCCCGGAAGAACGGCTTCACGCGCCGAATTCCCGGAGGATCTCCTCGTGAGGAATGCCGGGGCCGTCCTTCGCCCGGGCCGCATCGATGCGCTTCAGCATCTCCGGTTCGACGGGAGGTTCATCCTCAAACGCCTGCGACTCCGGAAGCCGGTCCACCAATTCGTGAAGTTGCCGCTTGCTCACGCGTCCCCCTATGCTTAGAGTGTATTCGACATGCGAACCATCGACATCCACGAAGCCAGGACGCATCTCTCGCGGCTGGTCGAACAGGCAGCCAAGGGCGAGCCGTTTGTGATCGCCAAGGCGGGCAAGCCCATAGCCAAGGTTACGTCGCTGGACGCGCCGGTCGCGGGGCAGGTGCGGCGGCTCGGTTTCCTGGCCCGGATCGCGGTGCCGGAAGATTTCGACCGGATGGGAAGTGGCGAGATCGAGCGGCTGTTTGGCGGGGACGCATGAAACTGCTGCTGGATACGCACGTGCTGCTGTGGGCCGCGGGGTAGCCCGACCGCTTGCCGGCGGCGGCGTTTCACAGCTTTTGCGTTCCCGCCGTCTTGGCGAGCGCACGATCGAACGTTCCGAGCGGCACATGCCCGGCCTTGCGCGCAAGCTGCAGCATCAGGCAATCGGAAAACCCCAGAGCCGGCCGTGAACGAAACAGATCCAGCGCAGCCGCCACGGCGTCCGGGTCCTGCAGCGTCAGGTCCTTGTGGTTCAGCAGCATTTGGAGGGCAGTGGCAAGCCGGGCGGCGCTGAAGCGGTCGGCGGATTTGGCCTGGCGAAGGTCGTCTCGCGTAATGAGCCGTACCAGGACGTTGGCGTCAATGGCGCGCATGACGATTCCGGATGTTGTCCCGGATCCCCTGCTTCATGTCGTCCAGCGTCCGCGGTTCCGGCGCCTGTCTGGGGAACAGCGCCCGATGGATGTCCTCGGACGAAAACCGGGCCGAACGCCGCACGACGATGTTCCCTCCGTCCTCATCCCATTCCAGGACCGAACCGGGGCCTACGCCAAGCCTCCGGCGCACGCTCGCGGGAACCGAAATCTGTCCCTGTGCCGTGACCTTCGACAGAGCCATTGCCATGACATTACATTACCGCGGTAATGCGTGGCGCCGCCGGGTTGCTACGCCACCGCGGCGAGCCCGTTCTTCTCGACCAGGGATAGCAGCTTGAGCGAGGCCCCGGAGGGCCGCTTCTCGCCGCGCTCCCACTTGCTGACAAGGCTGGTGGTGACGTTCAGATAGTTGGCGAACACGGCCTGGCTGATGCGCTCTTTCTCCCGGATCGCCTTGATCTCCTCGGGCTTCAGTGGCCGGATCGGCGTCAGGCAGGCCTCGTCGAAGCCGCGCATCGTCCGCTTGTCGATGGCCCCGGCATCGTGCAGGGCCGCCATGGTTTCGTGGATAGCGGCCATCGCATCGCTTCGGTATTTCTTGCTCATTCGCTCCATTTTATAGCACTGGGTGCCAGGCTTCAGAAACCTCGGATTTGTGGCCAGGGGGACGAGATCCGGCAACCGGCTGCACCGAACGCCTTGACAGCGGTACTGGTATCCCGTAGTATAGGCGTGTTGGAATTCGATGGCACAACGCCAAAGCCGAACCAGACCGCCGGCATGGCGCAAGGCAATGACCAAGACGACTACTTCGAACGGAACGCCGAATCCACCTCGGCCGATGACCCCCGAGGCGATTGAGCGGGCCGCGCGGGCGGATCGCGACGCGCTGCCGCTCACCGGCGCCGACCTCCCGCGGATGCGGCGAACCCCGCGGGCGAAGATCATCCGGCGCGCCCTCGACCTGACGCAGGAGGAATTCGCCGCCCGCTATCACATTCCCCTTGGGACGCTGCGGGACTGGGAGCAGGGCCGCGCCGAACCGGACCAGCCCACGCGGGCCTATCTGACGCTGATTGCCCGCGATCCGGGCCATGTGGATCGGACATTGAATCCGAAGGCGAGCTGAGTAGGAAGGAGCAGAGACCATGGCACCCGCGACTCTCGATTGGTCACAATGCGCCGCCGTGGAGAGTATCCCCGGCAAGGTCGGCGGCGCCTGGGTGTTCTAAGGACACCCGCATGCCGGTTTCCACCGTTTTCGAGAATCTCGAGTCCGGGGCAAGCACCGAGGAGATCATGGAGTGGTTCGACGTGACGCGGGAGCAGATCGTCAGCGTCCTCGAGTTCGCGGCCCGCAGTCTGGATGCTCCACCACCGGCAGATCGGCGAGGGTGACTTGCTCTGTAGTCACAATAGGACTACACTAAGACGTGAAGGGCTGGCTTCCAGGGAGGACCGTCATGAGTACTGCCGACACCTACGTTCGAGCCCGCATAGACAGCGCCACCAAGGACCGCGCCGCCGACGCGCTGGCGGCCATGGGGTTGTCCATCTCGGACGCCATCCGTCTGCTGATGTTGCGTGTCGCCGATGAGCGCCGTTTGCCGTTCGAGGTCAAGGCGCCAAACGCGGCCACCCGCAAGGCCATCGCCGAACTTGAGGCGGGCAAAGGCAAGCGCTTCGCCAGTACCGCCGCACTCATGGCGGACCTGAATGCGGACGATTGAGCGGTCGTCGGCATTCAAGCGGGACTACAAGCGCGCGAAGGCATCGCCGCGCCACGCCAGAGATGTGGAATCGCTTGTGTCAGCCGTGGTGGCGTTGCTGCTGTCCGATCAGGTCTTGCCCGAGAATCGCCGCGACCACCGCTTGGGCGGCGATTGGGCGGGCTACCGCGAGTGCCACATCAAGCCCGACTTACTGCTGATCTACCGAAAGCCCGACGCCGACACCCTGCGCCTCGCCCGGCTTGGCTCGCATGATGAGTTGTTCGGTTAAGACAGGGCAGCCGCAGCAGAGGTCGCCCATCGGAGTCCGATGGGTGATATCGTGGCCAGAGCTTCACATTTTTGGCGCCTCGGCGCCGTGGGGTTGGCGGCGTGGCGGCCGATGGAGAGTCAAGCGTGGACAATCGGTTTTTCGAGCGGCCCATTCTCAATTCACCCTACGCGTGCCCACTGCGCCACTGGGAGCTGGACAGCCAGGGTCCGCCGACACAGAGGGTTGTCGAGTCCCGCCGCCCTGCCGAGTTCATCACACCGATCCCGAAGCCGCAGAAGCGCAAGTCCGCTCCCGCCCAGCAGGATCTCACCCTGGACGAGGGCAAGGGTCTGTCCAACGAGAAGCAGCAGTATGCCCAGACAAGCCTCATCAACGACCTCCGTCACGAGGTGGACAAGTGGCGCAGCATACCCAACCCGAACGACTGGCGCGTCACTCTGGAGACCGCGCGCCTGCTCCAGCACTGGCGGCACCACCAGTTCACAGGAATTCGTCCCTTCTTCTGCCAGATAGAGGCTGCCGAGGTGGCCATCTGGCTGACCGAAGTAGCTCCGAAGGCGGGGAAAAGCGGCCAGCGCTTTCTGGACCATCTCAGAGACTCCAACCACGAGTCTAATCCCGAACTGATGCGCATGGCTCTGAAACTGGCCACCGGCGCCGGCAAGACCACGGTGATGGCGATGCTCATCGCATGGCAGACCGTCAACGCGGTTCGCCACCCCGGCAGTTCCAGGTTCACGCGCGGTTTTCTCATCGTCGCGCCCGGCCTGACCATTCGCGACCGGCTCCGGGTTCTCCAACCCCACGATCCCGACAGCTACTACGCCAGTCGCGAGCTGGTACCCACCGACATGCTCGCTGACCTCGACCGAACTAAGATCGTCATCACCAACTACCACGCCTTCAAACTGCGCGAGCGCACCGAGCTATCCAAGGGGGGCCGCGCGCTCCTCCAAGGGCGCGGCGAAGAGCTGAAGACGCTGGAGACCGAAGGCCAGATGCTGCAGCGGGCGATGCCGGACCTGATGGGCCTGAAGAATATCCTCGTCATCAACGACGAGGCGCACCACTGCTACCGCGAAAAGTCCGGCGGCGATGGCGAGGGCGAATTGGCCGGCGAAGAGAAGGTGGAAGCGGAGAAGAACAGGAAGATCGCCCGGCTGTGGATCTCCGGCTTGGAGATCGTGCGCCGCAAACTCGGCCTCATCCAGGTCATCGACCTTTCGGCCACGCCGTTCTTCCTCCGCGGCTCCGGCTACGCCGAGGGAACGCTGTTCCCCTGGACCATGAGCGACTTCTCCCTGATGGATGCCATCGAGTGCGGCATCGTGAAGCTGCCCCGCGTGCCCGTTGCCGACAACATCCCCGGCGGCGAAATGCCGAAGTTCCGAAACCTCTGGGAGCACATCCGCAAGCGCATGCCCAGGAAGGGCCGCGGTAAGGCCGGAGGACTCGACCCGCTCAGCCTGCCCGTCGAACTCCAGACCGCGCTTGAGGCGCTCTACGGCCACTACGAAAAGACCTACGCGCTTTGGAGCCAGGCCGGCATTCGCGTTCCGCCCTGCTTCATCGTGGTCTGCAACAACACGTCAACTTCAAAACTGGTCTACGACTTCGTCTCGGGCTTCCATCGCCCCAACGAAGATGGATCGACCGCGCTCGAAAATGGCCGGCTGGCATTGTTCCGGAATTTCGACGAATCCGGCAACCAGATCCCCCGCCCGCGGACGCTGCTGATCGACAGCGAACAACTGGAATCCGGCGAAGCGCTCGACGACAACTTTCGCGGCATGGCCGCGGACGAGATCGACCGGTTCCGCCGCGAGATCGTGGAGCGCACGGGCGACCGCGGGCAAGCCGACAACCTGACCGACCAAGACCTGCTCCGCGAAGTGATGAACACAGTTGGCAAGCCCGGCCGGCTCGGCGAATCGATCCGTTGCGTGGTCTCAGTCTCGATGCTGACTGAAGGTTGGGATGCCAACACCGTGACTCACGTTCTTGGCGTACGCGCCTTCGGCACGCAGTTGCTCTGCGAGCAGGTGATCGGCCGCGCGCTGCGGCGCCAGTCCTACGAGCTCAACGACGACGATCTGTTCAACGTCGAGTATGCCGACATCCTCGGCATCCCATTCGACTTCACCGCAAAACCGGTGATCGCACCGCCGCAACCGCCGGTGCAGACCATTCAGGTAAGAGCAGTCCGGCCCGAGCGCGACCACCTGGAAATTCGCTTCCCGCGCGTGGCCGGCTACCGTGTGGAGCTTCCCGAAGAGCGGCTCGAATGGCAGTTTAACGACGATTCCGTACTGGAGCTCACGCCCGATCTAGTCGGACCGTCCATTACCAAGAACTCCGGCATCATTGGCGAGGGCGTCGAACTGAGCCTGGAACACCTTGCCGCAATGCGCCGCTCCACGCTGCTTTTCCACCTTACCAAGCGCCTGCTCTACACCAAGTGGCGCGACCCGGGCGAGGAGCCGAAGCTGCACCTGTTCGGCCAGCTCAAGCGCATCACCGAGGAGTGGCTCGACTGTCTGGTCTGCAAGGGCGGAACCTATCCGGCCCAGTTGATGTACCAGGAACTGGCGGACATGGCCTGCGAGCGCATCACGGCCGCCATCACCCGGACCCTGGCGGGCACGCGGCCCATCAAGATCATCCCCGATCCATACAACCGCGAGGGCTCGACCCGGTACGTGAACTTCAGCACGTCGAAGAAGAACCGCTGGGAGACCCAGGCGGACCGTTGCCACATCGACTGGGTGATTCTCGACAGCGACTGGGAAGCCGAATTCTGCCGGGTGGCCGAGTCTCACCCGCGGGTTAAGGCCTACGTTAAGAACCACAATCTGGGCTTCGAGGTCCCCTACCGCTATGGCTCCGAAACCCGCCGCTACCGGCCCGACTTCATCGTCCTGGTGGACGATGGCCACGGCGAGGCAGACCCGCTCCACCTGGTGGTCGAGATCAAAGGATACCGGCGCGAGGACGCCAAGGAGAAGAAGGCGGCGATGGAGACTTACTGGGTGCCGGGGGTGAACAACGATGGCCGGTCCGGCCGTTGGGCGTTCGCCGAGTTCACCGATGTCTACCAGATCCAGGCCGGCTTCGAGGCGAAGGTCGAGGCGGAGTTCAATAAGATGATCGAAGCTGCGGCCGTGGCGGGCGCAGCCCCAGTGACCGCGTGAGGAATCCCGATGGCCAACAAGACACCCAAGACGATCAAGACGGTGGAGACGCTGACGCACGAGGAGTCGAGCCGGAAGAACATCCCTACCGCGGAGTATCAGTCCGTGATGCGGAAAGACGAGGCGAGCCCAGTGCGCGTGGCCTATGAACGGCGCAACCGGGACCTGGACCCGCAGTTGGTCTGGCGCGGCAAGGATGAACAGGATTGGTCCGACCTGGTGGTTCCGGCGCCCCCGCTCTACATTCAGGAGAAGGTTCACCCGAAGGCGCTGGTGGACGATCTGCTGCGCCAGACCGCGGCGGGCCCGAAGGAAGCGGAAGACCAGTTCAACCTCTTTGCAGACTTCAACGGGCTGCCGAGCGGGGATGCCAAAACCGAGTTCTACCAGCACGACGGGAATTGGACCAACCGCATGATTCTCGGCGACAGCCTGCAGGTGATGGCGTCGCTCACGGAGCGCGAAGGCCTGCGCGGGCAGGTGCAGTGCATCTATCTCGATCCTCCGTATGGGATCAAGTTCAACTCGAATTTTCAGTGGTCAACCACCAGCCGGGACGTGAAGGACGGGAATGTGGACCACATCACGCGGGAGCCGGAGCAGGTCAAGGCGTTCCGGGATACTTGGCGGGACGGGATTCACTCGTATCTGACGTACTTGCGAGATCGGCTCACGGTCGCGCGCGACTTACTGTCTGACTCAGGGTCTATCTTCGTGCAGATTGGCGACCAAAACGTTCATCGCGTTCGAGCCGTCGCGGACGAGTTATTTGGCGAAGAGAACTGTATCTCTGTAATAACTCTGAAGAAGACTGCGGGACAGGATGAAAAACTACTCAATAATGTTGCGGACTACATCCTCTGGTTTGCGAAAGCGAAGCCATCAGTGAAGTTTCGTGATCTCTTCGATGTCCGCGCACTGAACTCCCAGGACCTTGGGCAATACAGCCGGATCCAACTCGAAGACGGCACGCGCCGGGGGCTCTGCAACGACGATTTTGACCCGTCCGGAACACTGCGAACAGCAGCGCGCCCCTTCCAGCAGATTATCGCAACCTCAAGCGGACACGGCGGGAACACATCGTACCCAGTGGCCTTTCAGGGACAGGTCTTTAGGCCAACCGCCAATCGCCACTGGAGCACGCACCCTGAAGGGTTTGACCGCCTAATCCTGTCGGACCGAATCGCGCCATCTCGGACTGGGCTGCGCTATGTTCGATTCTTTGCTGATTTTGTTGCACAGACCATGAACAATGTCTGGACCACCGTTGGTTCCGCGACGGACAAGAAGTATGTCGTCGAGACCGGTCCGGCGGTTGTCCAGCGCTGTGTGCTGATGGCCACCGACCCCGGCGACCTGGTCCTCGATCCCACCTGTGGTTCGGGCACAACAGCCTATGTCGCCGAGCAATGGGGCCGCCGCTGGATCACCATAGACACCTCCCGCGTCGCCCTAGCCCTGGCGCGCGCGCGTATCATGGGTGCCCGCTACCCTTACTACCTGCTCGCCGACAGCCGCGATGGACAAATCAAGGAAGGTGAAGTCACCGGTACGGTTCCGTCCCGGGCCTCGACTCACGGCGACCTGAGGCAGGGCTTCGTCTACGAGCGGGTGCCGCACATCCATCTCAAGTCCATCGCCAACAACTCCGAAATCGACGTCATCTGGGAGAAGCACCAGGAGGCGCTGGAGCCGCTCCGCGCGAAGCTGAACAAAGCCCTCGGCAAGTCATGGGAAGAGTGGGAGATTCCGCGCGAGAGCGAGGCGGGCTGGTCCGAAACTGCAAAGAAGGCCCATGCCGGGTGGTGGGAGCAGCGCATCGCGCGGCAGAAAGAGATCGACGCTTCCATCGCCGCCAAGGCCGAACCCGAGTATCTCTACGACAAGCCTTATGAGGACAAGAAGAAAGTCCGAGTGGCCGGTCCGTTTACCGTGGAGAGCCTCTCGCCCCACCGCGTCCTGACGGTGGACGAAAACGGCGGCCTGATCGATCCGCTGGAAAACGCGCGGAACGAGGCGAAGAGCTTCGTCGAGACGATCCTCGATAACCTCAAGCTGGCCGGCGTCCAGCAGGCGCACAAGGAAGACAAGGTCGTCTTCTCGTCGCTCGCGCCCTGGCCGGGCGAACTGGTCTGCGCCGAAGGGCGCTACGCGGAGGGCAGCGGCGAGAAGCGCGCCGCCATCTTCATCGGGCCGGAGTTCGGGACGGTTTCGAGGCCGGACCTGGTGGCCGCGGCTCGCGAGGCGGGCGACGCCGGGTTCGACGTGTTGATCGCCTGCGCCTTCAACTACGACGCGCACTCCTCGGAGTTCAACAAGCTGGGCCGTATCCCGGTGCTGAAGGCGCGTATGAACGCCGACCTGCACATGGCCGGCGACCTCAAGAATACCGGCAAGGGCAACCTGTTCGTGATCTTCGGCGAACCGGATATCGAGATCCTGCCCGTCGCGGATGGCCGGTACCGGGTGAGGGTCCACGGTGTGGATGTCTTCCACCCGAACACGGGCGAGATCCGCAGCGACGGCGCGGAGGGCATCGCCTGCTGGTTCGTCGATACCGACTACAACGAGGAGAGCTTCTTCGTCCGGCACGCCTATTTCCTGGGCGCGAACGATCCCTACAAGGCGCTCAAGACGACGCTCAAGGCCGAGATCGATGAAGAGGCCTGGGCGACGCTGAACAGCGACACCTCCCGCCCCTTTGACAAGCCGAAGTCCGGCCGGATCGCGGTGAAGGTGATCAACCACTTGGGAGACGAGGTCATGAAGATCTTTCGGGTCGGGTGATTCACCCCACCGTAACCCGCCCCCAGTAGAATAGATACACGGAGTCCACCATGTCCACCTTCGCACCGCCCGACGCCGCGTTGAGCGCTTATGGAATCGCACGGTCCACCGTCCAGGGGGCGCCGCTCGGCGCCGACGAACTTCGCAAGACCGACGCCTACTGGCGGGCTTGCCGGTATCTCGCCCTGGGCATGATCTATCTCCAGGAGAACCCCCTCCTCAAACAACCGCTCCAGCCGGACCACATCAAGAACCGCCTGCTGGGGCACTGGGGGTCCAGCCCGGGCCTCGCCTTCATTTACACCCACCTGAACCGCGCCATTAAGAAATTCGACCAGAGCATGATCTTCATGGCCGGTCCGGGGCACGGCGCGCCCGGCGTCCTGGGGCCGGTGTACCTGGAGGGCACTTACTCCGAAATCTACCCGGAGAAGAGCGAGGACGAGGAGGGGATGCACGAGTTCTTCCGGCAATTCTCCTTCCCCGGCGGCATCGGCAGCCACTGCACGCCCGAAACGCCGGGCTCCATCCACGAAGGCGGCGAGCTGGGCTACGTGCTCTCGCACGCCTGCGGCGCGGCGTTCGATAACCCGGACCTGATCGTGGCGGCGGTGGTGGGCGACGGCGAATCCGAAACCGGTCCGCTGGCCACCTCCTGGCATATCAGTAAGTTCCTTAGCCCGGTTCGCGATGGCGCGGTGCTGCCCATCCTGCACTTGAACGGCTACAAGATCAACAACCCCACGCTGCTGGCGCGCATCACCCACGACGAGCTGGAAAGCCTTCTGCGCGGCTACGGCTGGACGCCGCATTTCGTCGAAGGCTCCGACCCGGAGAGCATGCACCAGGCCATGGCCGCCACCGTGGACCACTGCGTTTCCGAGATCCAGCGCGTCGAGCGCGAGGCCCGCGCGAGCGGCGTGGCCGTGCGTCCGCGCTGGCCCATGATCGTGCTGCGCTCGCCCAAGGGTTGGGGCGCGCCCGAGTATGTGGGCGGCCACCGCCTCGAGGGCTTCTGGCGCGCGCACCAGGTGCCGCTGCCCGACGTGAAGAAGAACCCCGCCCAATTGCGCATTCTGGAAGACTGGATGCGCGCGCAGCGGCCCGAGGAGTTATTCGACTCGAACGGCAAGCTGATCGCCGAGTTGAAGGAACTGGCCCCCACCGGCACACGCCGCATGAGCGCCAGCCCGCACGCCAACGGCGGATCTCTGAAGCGTTCGCTCCGCCTGCCGGACTTTCGCGCGTATGCCCAGGCGGTCGCCGGGCCGGGCGCCGCCGAGGCGGAGAACGTTCCCCCGCTGGGGAACTATCTGCGCGACGTCATGAAGGCCAACATGAGTAACTTCCGCGTGTTCGGTCCCGACGAGAACACATCCAATAAGTTACAAGCCATCTACGCCGTCAGCAAGAAGCTCTGGCTGGCCGAGTACTTCCCCGAGGATGCCGACGGCACCGAACTGGCGCCCGACGGCCGCGTCATGGAAATGCTCAGCGAGCACACCGTCGAGGGCATGCTGGAGGGCTATGTGCTCACCGGGCGTCACGGGTTCATCTCGTCCTACGAAGCCTTCGTCCACGTCATCGATTCCATGTTCAACCAGCACGCCAAGTGGCTGGAGCTGTGCAACCGCCTGTCCTGGCGCCAGGACGTGGCGTCCCTGAACCTGCTCATCACCTCCACCGTGTGGCGGCAGGACCACAACGGCTTCACCCACCAGGACCCCGGCTTCCTGGACGTGGTGGTCAACAAGAGCGCCGCGGTAACCCGCATCTATCTTCCGCCCGACGTCAATTCGCTGCTCTCGGTGGCCGCCCACTGTCTGAAAAGCGAAAACTACGTCAACGTCATCGTGTGCGACAAGCAGAACCACCTTCAGTACCTGACCATGGATGCCGCCATCGAGCACTGCACCAAGGGCATCGGCATGTGGGAGTGGGCCTGTAACGACCAGGGCGGCGAACCGCAGCTTGTGATGGCCTCGGCCGGCGACATTCCCACCCAGGAAGCCCTAGCCGCCATCGTTTTGCTGCGGGGCGAATTCCCCAACCTCAAGATTCGCTTCGTCAACGTGGTGGACCTCTTCAAGCTGCAACCCACCACGGAGCATCCCCACGGCTTGAGCGACCGCGATTTCGATTCGCTGTTCACCGTGGACAAGCCGGTCATCTTCAACTTCCACGGCTATCCGTGGCTGATCCACCGCCTGGCGTACCGCCGCGCGAACCACCACAATTTCCACGTGCGCGGGTACAAGGAGAAGGGCAATATCAACACGCCCATGGAGCTGGCCATCAACAACGAGATCGACCGCTACAGTTTGGCGATCGACGCCATCGACCGCGTTCCCGAGTTGCAGCGCGTGGGTGCGCACGCCAAGGAGAAGTTCCGCAACATGCAGATCGAGTGCCGCAACTACGCTTACGAGCACGGCATCGACAGCCCGGCCATCACCGGTTGGAGGTGGCCGGGGTAGGGGCGCGGGCGGCAAAATGGCAGGTTCTCCATCACGCGAAAAACTAAGTCATTGAAAATAAGCCACTTGTGAAAATGATTTTGGCAGGCGCCCCTGTCAAAATCAAGCGATGGCAATGTGGCGCACGCACTCGTGCGTGCCGCGTCCCGACTCATCGGGACGCCTGGCGGTTTGTACCCGCTCCACCGGGCATCGCCACGAGTGGCGATGCGGCACGCAGGAGTGCGTGCGCCACAACTTCGCCCCCCGGCGGCGGCTAGCTGGGGTGCGGCACTCCCAGCACGCAGCGCACGGTGTCGCGGGCGATCAGCAGCTCTTCGTCGGTCGGAATGGCCCACGCGGCCAGGCGGCAACCGTCTTTGCTGATCCGTCTCTCGCGCGGCGCGGTCTGCCGGTTCCGCTCGTCGTCCACCTCCAGGCCGGCCCACTCCAGCCCCTGGCAGATGCGCGCGCGGATCTCCGGCGAGTTCTCGCCGATGCCGCCGGTGAAGACCACCGCGCCGGCGCCGCCCATGGACGCCAGAAACGCGCCAATGTACTTCCGCGCGCGGTGGCAGAAGACCTCGATGGCCAGCCGCACGCGCCGGTCGTCGTGCTCCCGCAGTTCCTGCTCGAGCGTCTGCATGTCGTTGGTCAACCCCGAGATCCCCAGCAGCCCGGACTGGGTGTTGAGCAGCGTCTCCACTTCGTGGGTGGACAGCCCTTCCTTGGCGGCGATCAGACCGACGATGGCGGGGTCCAGATCGCCGGAGCGCGTTCCCATCACCAGCCCTTCCAGCGGCGTCATGCCCATCGACGTGTCCACCGGGTGGCCGGCGCGAATGGCGGCCGCCGAGCACCCATTGCCCAGGTGCAGCGTCACCACGTGGGTTTGCTCGCGCGTCAGGCCGTTCAGCGTGCGGTAGCGGTAGGTCACGTAGCGGTGCGACGTGCCGTGGAAACCGTAGCGGCGGATGTGGTGCCGGCGGTACAGATGATACGGCACGGCGTATAGGTAGGCGAATTCCGGAATGGAAGCGTGGAAGGCCGTATCGAACACCGCCACCTGCGGCACCGCCGCGCCGAAGATCTCGCGCGCCGCCTGGATGCCCTTGATGTTGTTGGGATTGTGCAGCGGCGCCAGGTCGATGCAGTCCTCGATGCCCTTCAGCACCGCGTCGTCCACTACCGCCGATTCCGTGAACCTTTCGCCGCCATGCACCACGCGATGGCCCACGGCGTGGATGTCGCCCAGGCTGTGGATCTCGTCGATGCCGGAATGGTCCGATGCCAGCCACCGCAGCACGTAATCGAGGGCGGCCGCGGAGTCGCGGATGGCCGCCGTGAAGATCTGCCGCGGCCCGTCGCGGTGCTCGACGGTGATGACGGCTTCCCCGCCGATGCGCTCGACCTGGCCGCGGCACAAGCGCTCGTCGCGGTCCTGGGCGATGCGTTCGGGATCGGTCGAGATGACCTGGAATTTCAGACTGGAGCTACCCGCGTTGAGAACCAGGACGTTCATAGCAGTTCCGAGTGTAGCGAAGTTGCGGCGGGCGCAAAGGGGGTGCCCGGTTGGCCCGCCCCGGGAGGCCGCCCCCTCGCTGGCGCGCACCTCACAGAGCGCGGATTCCTGGATTCGTCGCCCGGCGGCGGTCGTACGGGCCGGCGGCTTCCCGGCGACGTGGGTCCGCGCGCCTCGGCCAGGCTTCCGTGCCCGGCGGGAGTCGTGCGGGCCGGTGGCTTCCCGGCGACGCGAGTCCGCGCGTTCCGGCCAGGTTTCCGTGGCCGGCGTATCACGGGAGCAATCCGTACTTGGATTTCGACACTGATATCACAGGGCCCAAGCGGACTACGGTTGGGGCGCTGACGGCTTGTCAATCCCGACGCCGACCGGGTGCCTCCGCGGGAAACTTCTGCAGGATAGGGTTGGATTGCTCAAGGTGAAATCACTTTGCGAAAAGAGAAATGCGAGCTAGAATGGCTGCGGCATGATTATTTCTCGGCTGGTTCTCAAAAACTGGAGGAATTTCCGGACTCTAGATGTTCAGTTTACCGGCCGCGTGTTCGTTATAGGTCCCAACGCATCGGGAAAATCGAACCTGCTCGACGTGTTCCGGTTTCTGCGAGACATTGCGAAGCCAGGCGGCGGGCTCCAGTGGGCGGTGGCTCATCGGTTGGGGCTTTCGAAGGTACGCTGTCTGGCTGCCCGGAAGGACCCGGACGTTGAAATCGAGGTTGAACTGTCGGATGAGGGCGGACCTCCACAGTGGCGCTATGCGCTTGGCATCACCCAGGAGGCCCGTGGATACCGGCAGCCCGTCCTTCGGTTCGAGAAGGTGTGGAGGCACGATAGCCTGATCCTAGAGCGGCCAGACGACGATGACAGATCGGACAAAGTGCGTCTAACTCAGACCCACCTTGAGCAGATAAACTCCAATGCTGAGTTTCGGGTCATGGCAAGGTTCTTCGAATCCATCCGCTACCTCCATCTGGTGCCGCAGTTGCTTAGGAATCCAGAAGCATTTCAGGGACCGAGCATTCCAGACGATCCGTACGGGCGAAATTTCCTTGAGATGGTAGCGAAGACTCCCGAGAAGACGCGGAGGTCCCGACTTAAGAGGATCGAGAACGCCCTACGCCAGGCGGTACCCCAACTAAAAGGCCTCACTGACGCCAAGGATGACGCTGGGATTCCGCACCTCGAGGCGACTTACGCCCACTGGCGCCCAAATGCCGGTCGGCAGCGAGAAGACCAGTTCTCTGACGGGACCATACGTCTTATCGGTCTTTTCTGGTCCCTGCTGGAGGGGGAGTCTCCGCTTCTTCTTGAAGAGCCCGAACTCTCCTTGCACGCCGGAATTGTCGCAAAGCTGCCCGCTCTGTTCCATCGACTGCAAAGAAAGAGAAAACGCCAGATTTTCGTCAGTACTCACAGTGCGGATCTCCTATCGCAAAAGGGCATCGGGGGCGAGGAGGTCGTGATGCTCAGGCCGGACAAGGAGGGCACAGTAGTCGAACTGGCGTCGTCCATCGGTGAAGTGCGCGATCTTCTTGATGCCGGACTGAGCGTTGCGGACGTGGCCCTGCCACGAACAGCTCCTCCAATCGGTCAGCTCGAACTATTCGAATGACTCTCATCCCAATCAACCTTGCGACCGAGGACGAGCTCAGCGAAGTCACACTGTTGAGAATACTCAAGGACCTTGGTCGCTATGCCGTTGGCACCGCTTATCGGCGGGGCGGCTTCGGCTATCTTCGCCGAACGATTGTCGGCTGGAACAGAGCGGCAAGAGGCATTCCGTTTGTTGTCCTAGCGGACCTCGACGATGGCGAGTGCCCCGCGGGGCTGGTGGCAGACTGGCTTGCGGCCTCGCAGCATCCGAACCTCCTGTTTCGGATTGCAGTTCGGGAGGTTGAGTCGTGGTTGCTCGCAAATCCAGGGGCCTTTTCGCGGTTTCTTGGAGTACCACAGGAGAACGTGCCTACCGACTGCGACAATTTGGCCGACCCGAAAGCGGAGATCATAGGATTGGCGAGGAGATCGCGAATAAGGGCCGTTCGAGAGGGTATAGTCCCCAGACGGGGAAGTACGGCGAAGCAAGGGCCAGACTACAACGGTCTCCTCGGTTCATTCGTCCGTAACGATTGGGATCTCGAAGTTGCGGCGCTAGGATCGCCTAGCCTCGCCAGAACCGTCCATCGGCTTTCAGTCTTCAATCCGGTTTGGACCGTGCGGTGAGGCCGTGCACCGCCGACGTACGGTAGGCGCGTGGAACGTGCGAGTCCGGCGGGTTCTGCGTCTGCCAAAATCGATCCACATCCGCTTGCAGCACCGCCCGATAGTTCGTGCCCCACTCGGTATCACGGACTCCCCTCCTACGCGGATCCGGCTTCAGGGTTGGCCCCGCTTCGATAGATCCTGGTAAATCCCGCTCACATCGATAACGCCATTCGGTTGCGTAATACCCTAACCGTTGAAGCGCAGCCACGGGAAGCCCAGATCCTGAGGTGGCTTTGGGACGAAGGCCGATCCTGCTTTTGCCAGCGGGCGCGTGGCTTGGCGCCTTTGGTTGACCCGTCGGGCGGGCATTGGCGGGCACTCGTGAGAGGCCGATTACGGGGTGCCCCCTGGGCCGGGCCGCAGGTTGACAACCTAATGCCACATAGTTTTGCGGGCATCGGGAGTTCTGCGGAAATCGTAGGGCGGACCCCCTG
>Ga0182021_10003122_pt1 | contig 19456 bp, 17 predicted proteins | sample 612E3MmetaG_FD_120493 | JGI IMG/M metagenome (GOLD analysis project Ga0182021, IMG submission 120493) | Permafrost microbial communities from Stordalen Mire, Sweden - 612E3M metaG (Illumina Assembly) | ecosystem: Environmental > Terrestrial > Soil > Wetlands > Permafrost | place: Sweden... | reverse complement strand
TCCGCTGCCACAGCCGGGACAGACCACCTACACCAACTATGCGTGGGTGTTCTATCTGGACGAACGCCCCGATGGCATCACGCGCCTGATCACGCGCACGCGCCTGGATTATGCGCCGCGCACCTTCGCGTTCAAATTGATCTGGGAAGTGTTCACCGATCCGATCGGATTTGTGATGACGCGCAAGATGCTGTTGACCATCAAGCAGCGCGTGGAGCAACAAACGGGGACATAATCGATTCCCGTCTGAGGTTCGTCGGTCAGGTGTCGGCGCAAATGCAGGTATCACTCGCGGAAAAGGTGGAAAATGCTAGGCATGTCGTGGGGGTATGGGTGCAGCACTGGACCGCAGACCGGGCGCGCGATTCCAAAACTGGGGAAGTAAATTTGATAGGAAATTGTTAGCCAGTCGTTAAGCCAATCCGACCCCTTGACCCTATACTGAAACCTGTAACAAAGTTTAGCGGAACACAAGAGGATACACAACCATGTCATCACGTTCAACTGCCTTGATTATCGGCGCCGGACTCGGCGGAATTGCCACCGCGGCGCGCCTGGCGCGCCAGGGTTACCGCGTGACCGTCCTCGAACAAAATGCCCGGCCCGGCGGACGCTGCGATCAACTCGTGCGCGACGGCCATCGCTTCGATCTGGGTCCGACGTTGTTCCTGATGCCCGAAGTCTTTGCCGAAACCTACGCGGCGCTCGGCGCGCGGATGGACGAACAGCTCGACCTGCGCCGGATCGATCCCACCTATCGCGTGCGCTTCGACGACGGCCTGACCTTGTCGCTTACGTCCGATCTGAATTCGCTGCAATCGCAACTCGAAGCGATCGAGCCGGGCGCGTTTGGCGGCCTGCTGCGCTATCTCGACGAAGGCCGCGTCAACTATCACACTTCGTTGCAGCGTTTTGTGGGTCGCAACTTCTACAATCTGGCGCAATACTTCAGCCCGGCCAATTTGCCGTTGCTGTTCAAACTCAAGGCGTTGGTCAAGCACTATCACAACATCGGCCATTACTTCGATGATCCGCACCTCAAGGCGGCCTTTACTTTTCAGAACATGTATCTGGGACTCAGCCCGTATGATGCGCCTGCGACCTATTCGTTGTTACAGTACACGGAACTCGCTGGTGGCGTGTGGTTCCCCATGGGTGGCCTGTATCGCGTCATCGAAAACCTTACGTCGATTGCGACCTCGCTCGGCGTGCGCTTCGAATACAACACACCCGTTAAGCAGATCGAAGTCGATGGCCGGCGCGCCACGGGCGTCATCTTGAGCGATGGTTCGCGCCGTACTGCCGATGTGATCGTCGCCAATGCCGATCTGCCTTACGTCTATCGCAACCTGTTGCCCGATCGGGCCGCGGCCGATCGGTTGGAGAAGCTTCAGTATACGTGCTCGGCCATCATGTTCTATTGGGCGACCGATCGCGTCTATCCGCAGTTGGATACGCACAACGTCTTCTTGTCGGGCGATTATCGCGACAGTTTCGATCGCATCTTCCACGATCACACGCTGCCCGATCAACCGAGTTTCTACGTCCACGCGCCCGCTCGTGTTGATCCCGCCGCCGCGCCTGTGGGCCAGGATACTTTGTTCGTGCTCGTGCCGGTCGGTCACATCGACGATCATACCGCGCAAGACTGGGATGCTTTAACGGCGCAGGCGCGCTCCTTCTTCATTCGGCGGCTAGCTGAACTTGGCGTAACCGATCTCGATCAACACTTGAAGTACGAAGTGACGTATACCCCGCGCGAATGGATGAACATCTACAATCTGGCGAAAGGCGCGGCGTTTGGTCTGAGTCACAATTTCTGGCAAGTCGGTTACCTGCGCCCGCACAATCGACACGCGCGCTATCGCAACCTGTACTTCGTCGGCTCGAGCACACACCCCGGCGCGGGTCTGCCGATGGCGCTGCTCTCGGCGCGCTTGACCACCGAACGCATCCTGAAAGAGGTCGGCGTGACGCGTCCGGTCTTTACACCCCCTGCTCAATTGAACTGGGTTGAACCAGCATGATTCAAACACACACCTGGGAACCGCTGCTGCTGTCGCACGCGCTTGAGGCGTGGCAGTCGATCACGATTGCCGCGCCGCAGTCGTTGGCTGATCGTGTGCTGCTCGATCGCGCTTACGCGCACTGCGCCACCGTAACGGCCCACCACAGCCGATCGTTTTATCGCGCTTCGAGTTTTCTCCCGCGCGAGAAACGCTGGGCCGTGCGCGCCTTGTATGCTTTCTGCCGCGTCACCGACGACATCGTCGATTGTCCTGAGTGCGATGCCGGGCACGATCTGAATGAGTGGCGTCACGTCGCTTTAGCGGCTGAACCGCCGATCGATAGTCTGGTGGCCGTCGCCTGGGCTGACACGCGGCGACGTTATCACATTCCGTTGCGTCTGGCCGAACAGCTCATCGACGGCGTGGCGCGCGATCTTGACCAAACGCGTTACGCCACGTTTGACGATCTGGCTACGTATGCTTACGGCGTCGCGTCGACCGTGGGACTGATGAGCATGCGCATCATCGGTTATCGCAACGCGGGTGCGATTCCATACGCGATCAAACTGGGTGTGGCGTTGCAGCTCACCAACATTTTGCGCGACGTCGGCGAGGATTGGCGCGCGGGCCGCGTGTATCTGCCTGCTGAAGAACTGGCCGCGTTCGGCTTATCCGAAGCGGATGTGGCGCGCGGACAGGTCGATGATCGCTGGCGCGCCTTCATGCGCTTTCAGATCGAACGCAATCGCCGCTTGTATGCGGAAGCGTGGCCGGGGATTGCGCTGTTGAATGAAGATGGTCGCTTCGCCATCGCGGCGGCCGGTGAGCTGTATCGCCGCATTCTGGACGACATCGAAGGCCATGACTACGATGTGTTCGTGCGCCGCGCGCACGTGAGCGCACCGCGCAAATTGTTGGGTTTGTTCGATCTGTGGCTTAGCAGTGTCATGCCGAGGAGGAACGACGAGGCATCTCTACCACCGTCTAGGGCGTTTGTCGATCAGAAAAAAGATTCCTCACTCGCCTTGCCCGCCGCTATGCGACGGAGGCGCGCTGGGCGTCGTTCGGAATGACACTATCGGAATTATGATGCCCTACGATTACATCATCGCCGGAGCCGGGCTGGCCGGGTTGAGCTTGGCCCAACATTTGATCGACAGCTCGGATCGTGATCGCTCGATCTTGATCGTCGATCACGATCCGAAAGAACGCAACGATCGCACGTGGAGTTATTGGTCCGATCGGCCCACGCTCTTCGACGGCGTTGCCTGCCGCACGTGGGATCAACTGCATCTGGCCGGACTCAACGGCGAGCTGCGCGTGCCCCTGCGCCGTTATCGCTATCGCACCATTCGCGGCAGCGATTTCTACGAGCACGCGCGACGCGAACTGGCGCAGCATCCCAACGTGACGTGGCTGCATGGCAAAGTAGATAACATCGAAGATGGCGGTGACGCCGCGCGCGTGATCATCAACCGTGAAGCGGTAACGGGCCGCTGGGTATTCGACAGTATCCCGCGACAGGTCATGGTCGATGACCGCTCTCATCAGCTCAAGCTGCACTTCAAAGGCTGGGAGATTGAAACGGCGCAACCGGCGTTCGATCCGAGTGCGGCCACCTTCCTCGATTTTCGCACACCGCAAAATGGGGCGACGCGCTTCTTCTACTTGCTGCCCTTCGACGAACGGCATGCGCTGGTGGAGTACACGTTGTTCTCGAACAGGCCGCTACTGCCGCACGAATACGAACAGGCGCTGCAGATTTATCTGCGCGACGTGCTGAAGATTGACGAGTATCACCTCACGCGGCAGGAAGGCGGCGTGATCCCGATCACCGATCGGCCTTATCCGCGACGCCTCGGAGGGCGCGTGATGTCGATCGGGATGCGGGGTGGCCGCCTCAAACCCTCGACGGGTTTTGCGTTCATGCGAGTGCAGTCCGACTCGGCGGCGATTGTGCAGTCGCTGCTCAAGCACGATCAACCTTTTGAGGTGCCGGAAGATTCGGCGCGCTACCGGCTGTATGACTCGTTGCTGCTGGATATCATGGAACGCGAGCCGGAGCGGATTCAGTCGATCTTCGCGGCGTTGTTCAAGCGCAACTCGATCGAGCACGTGTTGAGTTTCCTGGATGAGCAGGCTTCGCTGACGCAGAATGTGCGCATGTTCGCCACGCTGCCACCCACGCCGTTTCTACAGGCGATGGCGCGCGTGGGGATATCGCGGGAACGAGCGGTGGAAACAGCGTAAGAAAAAGATCTTGGAGGTTTTCAAAACCTCCAAGATCTCATTAGGGAAGCGCGATCACGCACAACGTCTTCGGCCCGTGCACACCCACGGTCACCGTCAACTCGATGTCGGCGGTGCGGCTTGGTCCGGTGACAAACACGAAGTAGCCGGCGTGCTTGGCCTCTTCAAAAACTTGATGAAGATCCGCGCGCAGACACACCGGACGAATGAGGGCCAGATGCACACGCGGCAGCAAAGAAACAGTGCGGGGCTGCTCGATCGACGATCGCAGCACCAGTGTTCCGGTTTCCGGCAGAGCGAAGTCTGCGCCCGTCACGCCGAGATCGCACTCGGCGACCTCACGATTCGACGCATAGGGTGAGATGATCCCCACCCCGATCGATCTCAGCGCGTCCTCAACCCCCCATGCTTTCAACTCCGCCGTTTGCCATAGCGTCGCTTTCTTGATCGATTCGGTCGCAACCAGTTCACGCAGTGCCGCTTCAAGATCGGCCTTATTTTCAAGGCGTTGGGTCTGGCCGCCCAACTTCTCGATTTCAGAAAAGAGTGAAGCGAGTTCGGCTTCAGCGTTACCTGCCGTTCGTGGCGCGATGCGGGCCGTCGCCGGAATCGGTGCAACACTAGAATCAGCCGTACGCTTCAATGCCGCTCGCACTTTGTCCAACATTTCTTCACGCGCCGTATTTGCCATCATTTCTTGTCCCCACGCTTGCGAGTCAACAACCACGCTATTGCCAACCCCACCTCGATCGTGATGGCAATGAGCGCCGCGTTGCGCAGCCACTTAGGCGTGAGCGGCTTGCCGGTGCGCTTATTCCACCAAGCGCGAAAATCGGCTCCAAACGCCGGGAAGGGGCGCACCATCGTCCAGCGGTTGATCGGCGGCGGCAGGTTGGGCAGCCACGCGCCGCGCTGCAACGGCTTCTGGACCAGGGGCAGCAACAGCGTACCGAGTTGATACAGCCACGGCGTGCCGAGGGCCAGCGTGCCCGCGCTCACGCCGGCTTGAATCACCGGCGAGGCTGTCGCCGCTTCAACCTGATCGCCTTCGACGACGCGCTGGCGCAGATGCAATAAAATCTTCGGAAGCGGGATTTTCACCGGGCACACATCGCCGCACGCGCCACACAGCGATGACGCGAACGGCAGATCGGCCGCAACAGCTGTGCCCAATAATTGCGGCGAGAGGATCGATCCGATCGGGCCGGAGTACACCCAACCGTAGGCGTGCCCGCCGACGTGGTTGTAGACCGGGCACACGTTCAGACAGGCGCCGCAGCGAATGCACAACATCGTCTCACGTGCGACTTCGTCTTTCAGGATGCGGGTGCGGCCATTGTCCAACAAGATCAGGTGAAATTCTTGCGGGCCATTTTCTTCAGTCGATTGACGTGGGCCATGAATGAATGACGTATAGGTCGAAATCTTTTGCCCCGTCGCGCTGCGCGCCAGCAGCTTGAGCAGCACCGATAAGCTTGGCATATCCGGTACGACTTTATCGATGCCGGCGATGGCGACGTGCACGGGCGGCAGCGTCGTGCACATGCGACCATTGCCCTCGTTTGTCACCAACACGATCGTGCCGGTTTCGGCCACCATGAAATTTGCGCCCGACAAACCCATGTCGGCGGCGAGAAACTCTTCGCGCAGGCGCGCGCGCGCAATCGCCGTGAGCGCGGTCGGTTCGGCGGGCGCGTCGCCGCCGAGCTTGTCGTGGAATAGATCGGCGATGCCTTCCTTGGTCAAATGCACCGCCGGCACGATGATGTGCGACGGCATCTCGCCCGCCAACTGCACGATATATTCGCCGAGGTCCGTTTCTAATGTCTGAATGCCCGCCTCTTCCAGCGCGTGATTGAGGTTGATCTCCTCACTCGCCATGCTTTTGGCTTTGACTACGCGCTTGACGTTGTGCTCGCGCGCGATCTGCAGCACGATCGATCGGGCTGCGGTGGCATCGCGCGCCCAATGGACGTGCCCTCCGGCTTGCGTTACCTGTTCTTCAAGTTGCGTCAGGTAATGATCGAGATGATGGATCGCGTGCAGGCGAATTTCGTGTCCCGCTTCCCGCAGCACTTCCCAGTTATCCGGGCCATACAGATCAACTAGCCCGGCGCGATTGCCTAGAAACTTCGCCGTGGCCTTCTGTACCGAAGGCGGCATCTGCGGCGGCACGTGCTGCACGTTGGCGCGGAAGTCGATGTGGGTGGGGGTGTGAGCCATAGTGGATTTCTCTCTATTGAAAACGTATCGCGTGATGGGTATTGTGTGACAACTGCGGTCCTTTCACGCAATACGCATCACGCACCACGTTTCCGTCACCGTTGCGCCAAAATTTCGATTAGGTGCATCGCCTTGATCGGCGAATTCACCTTCTTCAGCCCGCCCGCGATGTTCATCAGGCAGCCCGCATCGCAGGCCACGATAGTATCCGCGCCGCTGGCCTCGATGTTGCGCACCTTCACTTCCATCATCGACTGTGAGACTTCGGGATAGATGACGCTGAAGACGCCGCCAAAGCCGCAGCACGTTTCTTCTTCATTCAGCGACACGAGTTCCAGACCTTTCACACCCTGCAGCAATTGCTTGGGCTGGGCGCGGCCGCGTAAGCCGCGCAGCAAGTGGCACGAAGCGTGATAGGTCACCTTGTGCGGAAAGACCGCGCCCACGTCGGTGATCTTCAATTCGTCGACCAGAAATTGTGTGAATTCAAACGTGCGCGAAGCTACCGCCTTGGCCCGTTCATGATCGACCGTGCCGGCGGGAAACAGATCGGGGTAGTGATGACACACCATGTCCACGCACGAACCCGATGGTGAAACGATATAGCCGTCGGTGCGATCGAACACGTTGATCCACTTCCGAGTAAGGTCGCGTGCCTGCGACTGAAAGCCGCTATTGAACATCGGCTGGCCGCAGCACGTCTGTGCCTCAGGAAACTCGCACTGCACGCCGAGCCGTTCCAGCACTGTCACCATGTCTTTCAACATCGGCGAGAAGAACTGTTCGGCCAGACAGGTGATGAAGAGCTGCGCTTTAGCGATCATAGGATACCTCGATGAGGCTCTTTCACTATTTTGATCCTCGCACTTCGTACTTCACCTTGACGCCCTGATAATTATTTTCTTGAAGGTAAATACGATACTTCGACAGCTCATCGACAATGTGCAAAGTTGAATCGTCTTCCCATTTTGCGTCGATGAACCAAGCGCCATCGAGGATACTAAAAGTATTCCCCTCATCATTATCGGAAAGCGCCTCATTGTTGCCGAGGATACTGACATTCGTTTCGTAGGCCGAAGTTGCTCCACAATTTCGAAGGAAGACTACTGCCTTACGTTGTCCATTGGGCGAGATCTTTTGCTTGACGAGATCATTTCCACACATGCTTTGATGAAGCAAAGTAGATATCAAATTACATGCAACTGGGCCTAACGCCAGACAACCGACTACGAAGGCTAATGATACGACTATCCATAGCCTCAATCCTTTGAGAAAACTTTTGGAAAGGCTTTCCGTATTCATCCGAAGCGAATCCAGGTTAACTTTCCGCCCGATTTGCGTTGAAAACATCGGGACGGCAAACCGCACTGCCACAGCAAGTCGCATCAATTACTCATCACTCAATGTCATTAAGTTAGGCCCAATGGGCGTCATGCCCGAATGCTTCTGTCGGGCATCCAGACTGACGATTGGCAAATCGCGCGGGTTGGGCACTGGATTCCCGCTAAAAGCGTGCGGGAATGACCTGGGCGGCGCGCCAACTTAATGACATAATGACATTGACTTATCACTCACCACTTTTTGTACCCCTCGCTCATCCCGCGATATTCGATGAACGGCTCGTTGATGATCTTCGCGGCCAACGCGATCTGGCACGATTCTTCCAACGTGGACGACCAGTGGAACGCTTCATCCAGCGTCTGCCCGGTGGCAAAACTGCCGTGTCCACGCAGGAAAACGATCTTGTACGACTGCAACGTCGTGGCGAGGTTCTTCGCCATCTCCGGCGTGCCCGAGGCGAACTCTTCCCAGATCACGGGCACTTTCTTCAGCAGATACGACGCCTCATTATCGATCGGGACGATCTCATCGCGCGAGAGCGAAAAGGCGATGGCCGTGCGCGGATGGCAGTGCACGATGGCCAGCGCCGGCGTCATCTGATAGATCGTGCGATGGATCAGCAGCTCGGACGAGGCCAGCGCCACGCCGCTGTCGTTTTTCTCGATCTGCGTCTCGATCAGATCGTGCGGCTTCAAGCGTCCCAGCTGCGCGCCGCGCCGCTTGATGATCACCCGGTCGCCGAGGCGCACGCTGATGTTGCCGCCGTGCGAACTGATCATGTTGCTGTCAAACAGGTCGCGGCCGATTTCGCAGAATTGTTGATAGATGCGTTCGTCAATCATCGCACGGCCTCCTTCAGATCGGCTAACTGCAACTCCGCTAGCTTCTTGTCTTTCGGCACGCCTTGTTCGTCCCAGCCGCGCCCGCGATAGTATTCTTTCAACATCGGTTCCAACTTGTTGACCCAGCCCTTGCTCGGCCCTGCGGCGACCGCTTCATTCAGCAAGCGCGGTGGCAGCGTATCATCGGCGCGTGTAAAGCCTTCGCGCAGATTGTACATCCGTTCCACGTTCCACACCCGTTCGCCCACTTTGATCAAATCGCCCGTGGCGTACTTCACGCCCGTCACGGCCGAGAGCACCCGCGCAAAATATTCGTCGGCCACGCCCATATTGGTGAATTTGCAGATCACCAGCGAATCGATGGCGGCCGATGAATTCTGATGCAGGATCACGAAGCTCGATTTGCCCTGTACCTGGAAGCGGTCGATCAACTTGGGCAGGCCCAGCACTTCGAGGCCCAGCATGTTGCCGCGCATGTGGCACGCGCCGCGATTCGAGGTGGCATATAACAGACCTTGCCCTTGCATGCCGCGCGGATCATACGCCGGCATCTCCAACCCCTTCACGCTCATCGAGAGTTCGGGCACGCCGTATTTGGTCGCAAAGCGCAGACTGCCATCCGTCAGTTCAGCGCCCAGCCCGCGCCGGTAGCCCATGTCTTCCAACGTCGAGGCCAGCAGGTCGGCGCGTCCGAAGCGCAGATCGCTATCGAGCTGGCCGCGCTCGGTCAATTCCATCGCGCAGGCGATGGTCGATCCGGCTGAGATCGTATCCATGCCCAGATCGTTGCAGATGGCATTCGCTTCGATGATGGCGGGCAGATCGTCGATGCCGCACGAAGCGCCGAATGCCCACGTCGTCTCGAACTCCGGCCCTTCACCTTCCACCTTGTCCGTTTTGCTGATGCGCGTACAACCGATCGGGCACGCCCAGCACGACGCATTCTTGACGAGATACTTGTCGGTCAGTTCTTCGCCGGAGATCGCTTCCGCATTCTCAAACTGGCTCTGCTGATAATTGCGCGTGGGCAGCGCCCCGATGTTGTTGACGATGTTCATCATCACCACGGTGCCGAATTCCGGCAGGGCTTGACTCGTCAACGGGCTGGCCCGCAGCAGCTTGCGCGTTTCATACAGCATGAATTTGAACTGCTCCGGATCCTCCACGTCGGGCCGCTGTTTGCCTTCGACGACGATGGCCTTGAGGTTCTTGCTGCCCATCACCGCGCCCGGTCCGCCGCGCGCCAGCGATCGTTCGCCGTCGTTCATGATCGCGGCGATGCGGCTGAGATTCTCACCCGCCGGACCGATGCACAGGACGTTGCGCTTGTTGTTGTTCTGGCCCAGCGCCTTGGTCGTTTCGCGCACGCGCTTGCCCCACAACGCGGCGGCGCCTTTGATCGTAATGCCCGCCGGGGTGATTTCGATATAGACCGGTTTCTCCGCGCGGCCGCGCACGATGAGCGCATCGTAGCCCGTCTTCTTGAACTGCATGCCCCAGAAACCGCCCGAATTGGCGTCTAACACGGTACCGGTTAGAGGGCTTTTCGTCGTGACCGAGAAGCGATTGCTGGTTTGATAGCCGGTCGCCGTCAATGGTCCGTTCGTAAAGATCAACACGTTCTCCGGCGACAGCGCATCGACGCCGGGGCCGACTTCGTCCCACAGCAGCCGCGCGCCGAGGCCGCGTCCGCCCAGAAATAGGTGCGCCATTTTTTCATCCAGCGGATGCGTCTTGATCGCCCCGCTGGTTAAATCAATATCTAAAATTTGTCCTGCCCATCCGTTCATGGCCTTCTCCTTGAATTGCTGATCGTTGATTGCTGATTGTTGATTGCCTTGCCACTCACGCATCACCCCTTGCGGGTCACGCATTGCATTTTGCGGATGATGCTTCTTGCCTCTTGCATCCTGCTTCTTGTCTCCTGCCTCATGCCCGCTTTGCCAGTACCTTTTTCTCGTAAGCGCGCACTTCATCCATGAAGCGCAGTCCAACGGGTACACCTTGTTTCAAACAATGATAATCCCACACCGCGCCAAACGGCAAGCCTTTGATCTCTTCCAGCAGCGCCAGCCGTTGTGAATAGTCGCCGCTGAGTTCCACTTTCTTCATCAGATCGATCGGCTCGAGCAGCGCCGTCAACACCGCGCGCAGGGTGTTCCGCGCCCCGATTACGTAGGCGGCCACCCGATTGATACTCGCGTCGAAATAGTCCAGCCCGATGTGCACGCGATCTAAGAATCCGCCGCGCACGATCTCCTGCGCAATCGCCAGCAGATCGTCGTTGTAGACGACCACATGATCGCTGTCCCAGCGCACGCCGCGGCTGACGTGCAGCAGTAGCTCCGGCACGTATAGCAGCACGGAAGAAATTTTGTCGGCGATGGTTTCCGTGGGATGAAAGTGACCCGCGTCGAGCGTGAGCAGTGTCTGATTGGCGACCGCATAGCCCAGATAGAACTCGTGCGAGCCGACGGTGTAACTCTCTGCGCCGAGGCCGAAGAGCTTGCCTTCGATCGAGTCGAGGTTGTACTGTGGATCGATCGGTTCAGCGAGGATCTTGTCCAGCGAATCCTTCAAGCGTTCGCGCGGCGCGAAGCGATCGACCGGCGTGTCTTTGTAGCCATCGGGAATCCAGATGTTGGTGATGCACGGCGTGCCGAGTTCATTGCCGAAGAATTCGCCGATCTGGCGCGAGGCGATGCAGTGCTCGATCCAGAAATCGCGCATGGCTTGGTCTTGATGGGCCAGCGTGAAGCCGCTATCCGCTTTGGGATGCGAGAAGCACGTCGGGTTGAAGTCGAGGCCGTGTTTATTCGCCGCGGCCCAACTGACCCAGTTCGTGAAGTGTTCCGGGCGCAGCTCATTGCGATCGACCTTGCGGCCATTCGTTTCGGCATACATCGCGTGCAGGCTCAGTCGATGTAAACCGGGGATCAGGCTGTAGACTTCGTCGAGATCGCCGCGCAATTCGTCGGGTGTGCGCGCCTTGCCGGGATAGTTACCGGTCGCCGCAATGCCGCCGCTCAGCCCCGCGCCGAAATTCTCGAAGCCACCCACATCGTCGCCTTGCCAGCAATGTAGGCTCAGTGACACGGTGTTGAGCGTCTTCAAGATTTTATCGACATCGACGCCGAGCAGGGCGTAGCGTTCTTTCGCTGCGCGATAGGCCGATCGGGTTTGGATGTCAGTTGGGTGTTTGGTCACGGGTTCACCTCTGGTTACGCACCACGCACCACGCACCACGCACTACGAAATACGAAATACGTGGTGCGTATTCCGTTAGAAAATGTTCTGCTCAATATTCCACAACTTGGCAATGGCGCGGATCTCGTCGACGCTGAGTCCTTCGCCCTGTTCGTGATTGACCAGATTCATGTACTCGTAGCGCCCGGCGGTTTCGGCATACTCAATCCGATCGGCCGCGCGCTTCACGGAGACATCCGAGCGGGCCATGACGCCGTGCTTGCCCCAGATCACAATGCGATGTTGCCGCAGCGATTCCAGCGTCGCCGCCATCAACTCGCCCGAGCCGGGAACCAGAAACGGCACATGCCCGATGCCCTCCGGCAGCTGCACGATTAATTCCGGCTGCCAGCGCAGCAAGTGCCGATTGAGATACGGCTCGTATTGATAGCGCGGAATGTGGCTGAGATACGTCAGATGGCGCGGCTGCGCGTGCACGACCGCGTGGAAGTTGGTGCCCGAGCGCACGACCTGATCGTGATGCACGGCCAGGTGCGAATTGAACTCGCTGGTTAAGCGAGCGAACAACTTGCGCGGCGAGGTGTACAACCGACCGGTCAAGCCACCCTCGTCGACGGACACGCAGCCCAGGTTGGCCGCAGGATCGTCGATGATCTCGCGCAGGCGGCGACCAGAGCCGGTGACGATGAAGGTGCCGCCTGCCAGTTCCGGCGCGGCTTCCGGCAGTTCGATCGTCTCGACGTTGGGAAAGCGGCGGCGCACATCGATGGGCCAACCGACGTAGATTGAGATATTTCCGGCGGCGCCTTCGCTCGCTTCGATTTCGGAGAGGTGGCGACCGGCCTCGCCGATTGTGGTCAATAGTTCGTCCAGTTCAGGATAAGGTGCGTCTAACATGGTATGCCTTTCAGGATGCAAGAAGTATGATGCAAATTGCAAGCGGTAATCGACTTGCCTCCTGCCTCATGCATCTTGCATCAGTATTTGTAGTTTCTGATACGCCGTATCCCATCGATCGGATGGTTGCGGTTGATAAGTCTCTGGCTTGAAAGAATGTCGCACGACGGCGCGGGCCTCTTCGAGTGATTTGAGATGACCCAGCGCCACGGCCTGCATCAGCACATTGCCGATCGCCGTCGCTTCGATGGGACCGGTGATCACCGATCGGCGCGTGGCATCCGCTGTGAGCTGATCGAGCAGGCGATTCTTAGTCCCGCCGCCGATGATGTGGATCGGCTCCAACCGATAGCCCAGCATTTCTTCAAGGCGATCCAGCACCCAGCGATATTTCAACGCGAGGCTCTCCAACGCGCAGCGCACGATCGCGCCTTTGGTCTGAGGCACAGGCTGCTGCGTGCGCGCGCAATACTTCTGAATGCGGGCGGGCATATCGCCGGGCTGGAAGAAGTCGTTGCAATCGACATCGATAATGGCCGTGAAGGGTTCGGCTTCCGCGGCGAGCTGCGTGAGGTCGTCGTACGAGAGTTCTTCGCCGGCCCGTGCCCAAGCGCGGCGACATTCCTGCACCAGCCATAGGCCCATGATGTTTTTGGAAAAACGCCACGTGCCGTTGACGCCGCCTTCGTTGGTGAAGTTATATTTCAAGCTCTGCGCGTTCACGATCGGATCACTGGCTTCCGCGCCCATAATCGACCACGTGCCAGAACTGATCCACGCGAAGTTCTCGTTCTCGGCGGGCACGGCGGCCACGGCTGAGCCGGTGTCATGGCAGGCAGGCGCAATCACTGGCACGCGACCGCAGCCCAGCTCTTCTGCAATTTCCGGCAGCACAACGCCTAACACGGTACCGGGTTGAACGACTTCCGGGAAAATGTGTAAAGGAATGCCCAGCACGTCGAGCAGCGGCTTGGACCAGGCACGCTCGCGCGGATTATAGCACTGCGTCGTGGTTGCCATGGTGAATTCGCAGGCCTTACGGCCGCTAAGCCAATAGTTGAGCAGATCGGGCGTGGTTAAAAATGTTTCGGCAATTTGCAGCGCGGGCGCTGGTTGCTCTGCCATCGCGAACAGTTGATACAGTGTGTTCAACTGCATGAATTGAATGCCGGTCAGATCGAAGATCTGCTCGCGCGGTAGGCGCTTGAAAGATGCTTCCACCATCCCGTCGGTGCGGCTGTCGCGGTAATGATAGGGATTGCCGATGAGGGCGCCGGTTCGATCGAGCAGGCCGAAGTCCACGCCCCACGTGTCGATGCCGATGCCGGCGAGCTGCACGTGATGCTTATGCGCCGTAATGTGCAACGCGGTCTTGATCTCCGACCACAAATGCAGGATGTCCCAATGCAGGCCATCGGGCAAACGCACCGGGTCGTTGGAGAAGCGATGTACGTCCGTCAGGGTCAGCTGTTCCTGATCGAGCGTGCCGAGGATCGCGCGTCCGCTTTCTGCGCCGAGGTCGATGGCTAAGAAGTTGTGGGGCATGGTTGCCATTCCATTAACGGCCGGTTTCGCGTGCCGGAAGAATCGTTCATTCATCACAGACCGTTACCGGCACAGCCGCTTGCTGTAGTTGTTGAACCCACTTCGGATCGAGAGCACTGTCGGTGAAAATGTGCGTGAGCTGATCGAGGCGGGCAAAGGGCGTCAGATCGATCTTGCCGAACTTGCTGGAATCGATCAACGCCACCACCGATTTCGCCACCTGGATCATCTTGCGTTTCAAATGCGCTTCATCGAGGTTCACTTCCATCAGGCCCGCTTCCAGCGTGATGCCGGTGCAGGACAGGAACGCTGTCTTGATGTAGAGGTCTTCCAGTAATTTGTGGCTGAGCGTGCCGCTGACCGAAGTACCATCGGCGCGCATGAGACCGCCGAGCAAAATCACGTTGTTGGAAGAGTTTTGTGCCAGGCTGCGCGCGATCTCGATGCCGTTGGTCACGACGGTAAGGTTGCGACGATCTTTGAGAAATTCGGCGAGGTAATAAACGGTGGTGCTGGCGTCGAAGAGCAGGGTGTCGCCGTCTTCGACGAGTTCGGCGGCCGAGCGAGCGATGCGGCGTTTGGCTTCTTCCGAAACGCGCGCGCGCGCGGTAAAGACCGGGCTGGACGAGCGCTGCCCATCCACGATCGCACCGCCGCGCACCCGCGTCAGTTTACCCGTTTTCGACAGCGATCGCAGGTCGTTGCGAATGGTGCCCTCAGACACATCCAGTGTCCGCGCGATTTCAGGGACGCGGATGCCGGGCTGCTTGCGGATAATATCGAGGAGGCGCTGTTGCCGTTCGAAGGTTGTCAATGTGCTTTCTTTCCGATATTTTTATTGAAATTTGTTGATTTATTACCGAAACTTGATGATTATGATACACCAAATTGGCTAAGTTTGTCAATATGGAAATTTGAAAAGGTAGAATTATGGACTCTATCTCAGCGCCTGGAGATCAGATACAGTGTGGGCGTAGGGGATTTCAAGGTATAATGTCTGTGGCATACCGTATAAGGAGCGCACGTCATGAAGGCCAAACAAAAGACACGGCAACAGTTGGGACGCTACATCGTGTCCGATCCAGCCATCTGCCACGGGAAGCCAACTTTTCGCGGCACGCGCGTGCTGGTGTCTGATGTACTGGAAATGGTGGCCGACGGCATGGCGTGGGAAACCATTATCGAGGAGTGGCACCACCACATCGGCAAAGAGGCGATTGCGGAGGCCGTGACGTTGTCCAGCGAAGCGTTCCTCAAGCATACGCATGAGTTCGTGCTCGAGCCGACCACGGCATGAACATTCTGGACGAGAACATCCGTGAAGATCAGCGCCAACGCTTGCGCAGCTGGCACATCACGGTGCAGCAAATTGGTTTTGATCTTGGGCGCAAGGGGATGAAGGACAAGACGATCATCACCCTGCTGCATCAACAAACCGCTCCGACTTTCTTTACCCGCGACGACGATTTCTACGAACGCACCCTGTGTCACCCGCGTTACTGCATTGCTTTCCTCGACATCCCTCACAGCGAAGTAGCAATATTTGTGCGCCGCTTAACTGCGCCACTCGGCTTTTGATACGAAAGCCAAACGAATGGGTGCTGTGATTCGTATTCTTCATTCCGGCTTGTATGTTTGGCGCTTTAACGTTGCACAGGAAGTGCATGTAGCATGGCTTGAGCGCAGCGCTAAATATTAGCTACGGCTCCTCAGCACTTCGCTCACCGCTGCAATATCCAGATCGCCCAATCCCAATTGAAGCGCCATCTTATACACTTCGCGCGCGGCGGCGACCAACGGCGCCGGCACACCCAGTTCATCGGCGGCGCGCAAGGCGTAGGTGAGGTCCTTATACATCCAGCGGATGGTGAAGTGCACGTCCTCGTAATCGCGATCGATCACCCGCGCGGCTTTGCCCTTTACCATCGGGCTGGACGCGGCCCCCGACATGACAGCTTCCAACACCGCGTCCATGTTGAGGCCGGCGCGCTCGGCCATGACCAGGCCTTCGCTCAAAGCCAGCAGATGGATCGCCCCTTGCAGATTGTTGATCAATTTGTAGAGCGTGCCGGAAGTGGGCGGGCCGAAATGCACGAGGTTGTTCGAAAAGGTCGAGAGAACCGGTCGGGCTTTAGCCAGCGTTTCTGCTTCACCGCCGACGAGCAGCGTCAATGTGCCGGACTCAGCGGCGAGCTTGCTGCCCGCCACTGGTGACTCGATCGACTTCAAGCCGTGCTGCTGTGCCTCGGCGTGCCACTCTCGAATCCAGTCCAGCGACAACGTGCTGCATTCCACGGCGATGGCATGCGTCGGCGTCGTGGCGAAGGCACCATCGGGACCTAGCTACATGGCGCGAGACGCGGCATCATCGCCTACCATGCTGATCACGACATCGGCGTTGTGCGCCGCAAGAGCAGGCGTATCGGACCATTGCGCGCCCGCTTCGATCAACGATGCGGCCTTCTCTTTGGTGCGATTGTAAACGGTGAGCGGATAGCCGGCCTTGAGGATGTTGTGGGCGATGCCGCTGCCCATGATGCCCAGGCCGAGAACGGTGACGTGTGTCATGTGGTTTGTCTCCAAAGACCCTAAAGGTTTCCCAAACCTTTAGGGTCTTGCTCTCCAAATAATCCATTTCCGCATCAACGGCACACAGAATTCCCACACCCCGTCGCGGGCGCCATCGCGCTGACGCAGAATGTCGCGCCTCTCGGCCAGTTGCAGATGTTGGCGCAAATCTTCCGGTGAGTGATGCGTGGCTTCCTGCAACTCGACCAGAGTCCAGGGTGTATCACGCTGGGCCATGCACCGCAGCAAGTCTTGCTGTGCGGATTCGCTGACCTGCGTCCACACGCCGTCGAAGTAACCCGTGCCGCGCCGGAAGAGATCGTCGCCAAGTACGGCCTCCACATCGGCTAAGGTAAGTTTTACCTCACGCTCGAGGTGCTCGTCAAACAACTCGTGATTGAGATGATCGAGCGCATCGCGGCAGACCAACTGCACGAGATACGGCTGACTGCCCGTCGCAGCGATGATGCGTTCCACCGCCGCCGATTCATAGTTCACCCTGAAATCCGGCGTGGGATTGGTGATGAGGTGGTAGGCATCCTCGGGCGCGAGGTATGACACGACGATGTTCTGATACGAGCCGTAAAACGGCTGAGCGTAATCGCGGCTCATTTCGTCGAGGGTGTGCAGACCGCCAAAGACCACCGTGATCCACGGTTCCTGCGTCTTGGCCCGCAGGAATTGATAGATCTCCTTGCCGACCTTGCCATCCCGCACCGCTTCCTCGATCGCTTCGAATTCGTCCAGCGCCAAGATCAAGCCAGAGTCACCCAGGGCAGTGCGCACTTGTTCCATGAAGCGATTGAACTGTATCTGCGCTGAGGCGGGCGTAGTGAATTGATCAGCGGGTGGTTGCGTTAGCGCCGCTTCTGGTCGCGCGCGTTTCACTTCGGCATAGATGCGATCGGCCAGCGCCAACAGCAAATCCGCCGTAGACGCGACAAAGCTGGTTTCGCCCTGCAAATTTACGCAGGCGATAACGCGGCCCGGCGCAGCCTGATCGAGATTGCGCAGGATGCTGCTCTTGCCCATGCGGCGATGGCCGTACAAGATGATGCTGTCGGGACTGGCTTTGGCGCGCCAGGTTTCATTGATGCTGGTGAAGATGTCACGACGACCGACAAACAACGGCGGCATGACCGGATCGCCGGCGATGTAGGGATTGTTCAACGGCGTGGTAGGTCGTTGCCATATGTTGGAGGTGCGATCGATCAAGCCCGTCGCCAGCCGTTCACTCGGCGACATTTGCTGCAAGGCGCTTGCGCCCAAACGACCCTGTTCAGCTGCAACTAGCGACTGCCAATGTTTGATGAGCACTAAGTAGAGCGCCTTTTCTGGTGGCCAGAGTTCCTTTTCGATGTAAGCAGCAAGTTCTTGTAGCCCGCCTGCTGCTTGATTAAGCGCGACGGTTTTATTGGGCAGACTGGTCGCTTGCAGGCAGGCCCCCACCGCACGGCTAACATCGCCCAGCGCAGCAAGCGCGCCGATCACTTCTGGTGCAAGATAGGGTTGCTCAAGGTGCGGAATCCATGCAAGTTGTTCATGCGCTGCACTGATTTGGTCTAGTGAAATCGCTTCCAGCAAGGCGGCCAGACTGGCCCAAGAATTCGCTACTTCGTCACCGTGTGGGTAGACACCGATCCCTTTATAGTAAGCTCTAAACTCAGCTAAACGAAGTCCTGAACGAATCTCAGTGAATTCGGCTTCTGTAATCCAGTCTTCATTCCGTATAAGGTAATACAATAGAGAACTAAACCGTGATAGAGGCGTGGGCTGCCTCCGCCGCAAGCGACGCGTCAATTGCCAAACCCAACGCTCCGAGATCGACATGCCATCAATATCACACCCGTCTACACGGAGTTGAGCAATTTCACCGAGTAATACAACGCGCGCCGACGGGAAATCACGAAATTCAGCACTTTCGCTTGGCGGCAATACATATTCGTTCAGCATAGCCGTATGTGTTAGTCGTTGAAATGCCTTCAACGGATCGGATTGTGCCATGAGCCAGTCTGAAAGCGCACGCTGCGCGATCCAACGCTGGAAAGGATTTGCCAGCATATGGACAGCTAAGACAAACGAGTGCTGATAATCAGCGTCAAGAGAGTATCGCAGAATGTGAGACAGACCGGACAGCGGCCACACAGCCAGCTCATCCCACCAGATAGGATGTCGCCGCACCTGTTCTGCTAGGACTGATCTTCTTTGCCAAGAGAGGGTAAACAACACGTTAAGCAGTTCCCACGGATAAAAAAGAAGGCGGCTTGCGCCTACTAACCAAGCTACCCCACTGACCACAGCGGCCGTCACGAACACCTCCACATCAACTGCCTTGTCACCACCAATAACCGTCGCGCCCCACATCACCCCACCAATTATGCCAAAAGCTATGCTACCAACCACACCAAACGCCACGCCAAACGCTTCGCTACTAAATACGTTGAATATTACGCCGCACGTTACGCCCACCACCACGGCAAATGTCATGCTAAGCATGTTCCCACTCGCCACGCCGTCCCTTACGCCCAACGTCACGCCACCCGCCACGCCCAACGTCATGCTAAACGCCACACC
>Ga0182021_10003119_pt1 | contig 19475 bp, 8 predicted proteins | sample 612E3MmetaG_FD_120493 | JGI IMG/M metagenome (GOLD analysis project Ga0182021, IMG submission 120493) | Permafrost microbial communities from Stordalen Mire, Sweden - 612E3M metaG (Illumina Assembly) | ecosystem: Environmental > Terrestrial > Soil > Wetlands > Permafrost | place: Sweden... | reverse complement strand
ATGACTTTCAGATGAACAACTGGGGAGGCACAGGCATGACGAGTGTTACCCAGGTCGCCGATCCAACGGCGAAGAGCGCTGGTGTTATGCAGTTGGCCATGAACTTTAATAAACATACAAATGGATCTGCGGCAGTAGCTAGTGCACTTTCAGTACCAGCCGGATCACAGTTTATCACTTATTGGGTGTACCTGCCGGCAAACACACCGGATAGTGTACAAATAGGCGTCTATGCGCAAGACAATGTGAACTGGGTTTGGAATGAATCAATAACGTATTGCAAGGATATTCCTAAAGGAGTATGGTATCCGTTATCATGTCCAATAGGAGCTATCAATATTAAAAATCCAAATTTTAATATCATTACAGGCAAGATGGCTACGGGACTACAGCTTGCTAACTGGGGTATCACCACCACTGCCGATTCTATATGGTCAGGTAATATTTTAGTTGATAATGTCGGATTTCTATCTGAGGCAACAGGTGTTAAGTGGGTGCTTGCAGATTTTGAATCTGCAGCTGGAGGTGTCATGGGGTTCGTAATCCCTGGATTTGGTGCAGCAGGTAATTCATTAACAAGACAGAAACCAGCAGCCAATGGATATATGGCGCTTACCATCGACCCGACAAAAGGATCGCCTGTCGGTCAATGGGCAATTCAAAAGTCGGATATCAGCATTTTAGATACACTAGATAAAAGCACAACAGCAGATTCTTTGATCGATGCTATTGGAATAGATATTTTAGTCCCTGCAGATTATAATGCATCAACAATCGGCATTGTTTTCCAACCGGCTGGAAATGGCTGGTCATGGCTGGAAAAAGACATTTCGGTAAAGGATAGCGCTGGCTGTGTCGCTCCCGGTAAGTGGTCCACCATTAAATGGCCGATATCGGAATTCAAGAGTCAGATCGTTACTGCGTCATTGAAAGGTTCATTTTTCCTTCAATCAACTGTTACTGGCTCAGCTCAGTTTGAAATTGATTTCGATAACTTCACACTTTTTGGAATTCCTCAACCCGCAGGAACAAATATATCTCCTGCCCTGGTAGTATCTACAGATACGGCTCACGCCGGTGGCACACATAAGGTTGTTGATTTTGTGAAATTTGCTTGGGTAGATAATACTATGGGATCTGAGAAATACAATATCTATATGAGCAAAGTAGGTCCGATTACTAATCTCAATGCAAGTGGTGTAGTGAAAATTTCTACAGATATTGGTCATGGTCTGCAGAGTTATGGTTATCGCCCATACTCATCAAATGGCGATTCGGTAGACTTATACTTTGCGATTACGTCGGTTGATAATGGCGTTGAATCCGTTTTGAGATCTCAATCCGAAAAGGGACCTATCAGAGTTAAATCAACTCCAACATTTAAAATACAATATGTGAAGGATTTTGCTAAATCATTTGTCCTGGATGGCTTGGATGATGAGTTTGTAAATTACAAAACACATCTTATTAAACCGGAAAGTGCTGGTGGCCCGGAAGCGTGGTCGCCAACTTCGGGTACCGATACCCTAGATTGTAATTTCCGGATAACCATGATCATAGATGATAAATATCTCTACATCAGTGCGGATGTAGATGATGATGATATTAATACCGTGACAACATATCAGACTTGGCAGGGCGATGCATTGGAATTCTATCTCGGGCTTTACGATCTACGTACTATGAATGCTTGGCACGGCAAGAATTTCTCCAATGCGAATGGCGATGTGAGAATTGGTTGGAACACATTAGGTCAAATGACAACCGATGGTTCATCGGTGAAAGCATGGCCCGGTGTAACATATGCACTCTATCAAAAATTATTCGGTGCAAGCGGATATATCATTGAAGCAAGAATAACCTTAGATTCTCTGGCGGTAGGGAATAAATTCGCCACAGTGACGAATGGTTTGCTGTTCCCCTTGAAGATTGATTGTAACGATATTGACCCGGTTGTGGATCATGATGTTGCTCGTTCCCAAATCCTCCAGGTCGGTACAAACGATGCATTCAGTGGAGCTGGCAAAAAGACCGATTTAGATCAAGAGTGGGTAAGGCCTCATACATGGGGTGTTGCAGAAGTTATTGGTGGACCAACAGGTGTAGCTGCAAATCCAACAGTAAACCCATACGAGTATAAACTGTTTGACAACTATCCCAATCCATTCAATCCTTCCACGACTGTGCAGTATACACTCAAAGTGGCTGGGACTACGACTTTGAGGGTGTTTAATTTGCTGGGTCAGGAAGTGGCAGTGCTTGTGAATGAAAGTCAGCCGGCAGGCCCGCATTCGATTACCTTTAATGCCAATCGTCTTTCCAGCGGCGTCTATTTTTATACGATCGAATCAGGGTCGTTCAGGCAGTCTAAAAAGATGATGCTCCTGAAGTAATTTCTTTGAGGAGAAAGGCAGGAAGAGAATATCTTCCTGCCTTTTCCATTTCTGCAATTTTGAACCGCATACACAGATGCAGGGATTTTAAGCTCATAGACTTGCATATAAAATATTCTTGTGACTTATTTCTTATTTATCTATCACTACGAGGTTGAATTAGTGATGCACAAAGATTCAGAGTTTCATTATGTGCTCCTTTCTCCTGGAAAAGGATTAGTAGTATGAGGAAAATATTAAGACGCATAGTAAATGTCGTACTGGTGTGCATAACTATGGCCATAACGCTTCTCGCCGGTACCACAGGAAAAATTGCCGGAAAAGTCATTGATGCAATGACAAAGGAACCATTGGTCGGTGCAAATGTCATTTTGAATGGAACTTCTCTCGGCGCTTCGACGGATATTGATGGTGAATATTACATTATCAATATTTCCCCCGGAGTGTATTCTGTATCGGTGAGCATGGTTGGATATAAAAAAAATGTATCGGAAAATATACGTGTACAAATTGACCTCACGACGAATGTGAATATCGAACTTGTACAAACCACAGTGCAGATTGATGAAGTTGTTGTGACTATGGCGAGGAAGGAAATTCAAAAGGATTTGTCATCCTCTGAGAGGAGTATGCAGACAGATCAAATTAGCGCACTTCCGGCTCGTGATGTGGCAAGTGTTCTCAGTCTGCAAGCCGGCGTTACAAAAGATGCAGGCGGTGAACTTCACATACGAGGCGGCCGCTCTTCGGAAATCAGTTATATGGTAGATGGTGTTCAAGTAATAAACGGACTTGATCGCAGCGCCGGTATTTCAATCGACGATCAGTCGATCGAGGAAATAAAGGCGATTACAGGAACATTCAATGCAGAATATGGACAGGCATTATCAGGTGTCGTAAATATTGTTACAAAAAAGGGAGCCGATAAATTTACTGTTGTTGCGACCGGGTATGCCGGAGATTATTTGAGTTTTGACAAATTATACTCTGTCATGACGAACAGAGAATGGGCAAACCTCTCAGCAGAGGCGCTGACCACTGGTAGATTCGATGGAATGTATTTTGCCAGGTATGGTATTACAACATACGAGCAATTTTTAAATATGGTCCAGCAGCGGGAAAAGCCATGGGAAACCACCGAGCGTTATCTTGACAAATATAATCCTACAAAACATTATGATCTTGAACTAAACGTTTCTGGGCCGCTTCTCAAGGGTCTGTCGTTTTTTATTGCGGGAAAGTACTATAATGGATCGCATGCCGAGTACGGTAACCGTTATTTCGAACCTTGGGGACTATGGCAGCCGGTTTCCGATTCTGTTCATACTTTTAAAATGGCAGACGGGGCTCTTGTTCCTTTGGGTTGGTACAAAGGATATTCGACACAATCCAAAGTGTATTTAGAGCTTCCGAATTTAACTTTAAGCTACGGAATATATTATAATAAGGATGATAGCTATACTAATGATCCTAATGCAACCGGTGCTTTTAAGTATCTGCCAGATGGCGGCCGTAATAATTTTACAGATAAATTCACTCATATCGTCTCCGCAACCTATGTATTTTCAAACAAAACATTCTTAGAGATGAAGGGGAGCTATTATTCAAATGATTTTAAGTGCTATTTGTATGAAGACCCGTACGATTACCGCTATATGCCGACGGATCCCGGCGATTTCTCGCAGTATGTGTTCAGGCCAACAAAAGACAATAGCATGCAGGCGCAAAATTCTCTTTATGATTTTGTGTATTGGGGCAACGATGCCTTTCGGCAAAGAAATTTAGTCCGCTATATCTCTGGATCTATTGACCTCACAAGCCAATTGAACAAATATAATTTAGTTAAAATGGGAGCCAGCGGGAAACTTCATGATATTGAAAGTGATTACTACACTCTCCAATTTGATAAAGCCACCTATCGCCCATATATTCCGGAAAAAACATCGCCTTATCGTACGTACATGGCGGCGAAACCGAATGAATTTGCGGCGTATATTCAGGATAAGATCGAATTTCAAGAACTCATTATTAACCTTGGCGTCAGGTTCGATTATTTCTATTCCAATAGTAGAGTTTTAGCGGATCCGATGGATCCACAAATATATTCACCATTCAAATTGGATCACATTTATAAAAATTACAATGATACATTAGATCAAAGTAAATTGGTGGAATACACACCAGAAGAACGGGAAACATTCTGGTGGAAAAAAGTCGATCCGAAATATCAAATTAGTCCGCGCTTGGGTATATCATTTCCAATTACCGATAATGGTGTACTTCATTTTTCATACGGACATTTTTTCCAAAATCCAGCCTTTCAATACCTCTATGCAAATCCTAACTTCTGGATCACGGGTGCAGGCTCTACTCCTCTGACAGGTAATGCAAATTTAAACCCCGAGCGGACCACCATGTACGAAATTGGACTTCAACAGAGACTTTTTGAAAACTTAATCATTAATACGACAGGTTTTTATCGGGATATCAGGGATTGGGTAGGTTCGGGATATCCAATTGACACATATCGCGGTATTACCTATTACTCGTATGTGAACAAAGACCATGCGGTTGCAAAAGGGTTAACTTTTTCGGGTTCCTATAGTACCGGACCTTTCAATTTTAGTTTAGATTATACATATATGGAAGCGGTAGGGACATCCTCTAATCCCGGAGATGCATATAACGATGCCAGTGCGGGAAAAGCTCCTCGTATAGATTTGGTGTATTTGAATTGGGATCAGACACATAACTTGAGTGTTGTTGCAGGTTACAATAATAGTGAAAAAGGATGGACCGCAACAATTGTCGGTACAATCGCGTCGGGTTTTCCATATACACCAACGCTTGTGGCGAGCGAAGCGACCGGTGCCAATCAATACGTCGGCTGGCAGGAAAACAGCGAGCGAAAGCCTTCTTCGATCAATTTTGATTTTCATTTGGGAAAACTGTTTTCGCTCGATAAAATTAAAATTCAGGCAATGGTCGATGTCAGGAATGTCTTCGATACACGAAATGCATTAAACATTTATACAGATACAGGATTGCCCAATTACACGTTGACGGATTATCAATACACGAATCGGATCGTGGAAGTATCGAATTCAACAGAATTTTTTTCCCGACCCAGTTATTATTCAGATCCACGATCTATCACATTTGGTCTGAGAATTTCTTATGAGTAGCTGCATAGGTGCAATTATGACAAAGTCGTTGTTCCAACAAATAATAATTAAACCATCTATTGCCGGGATTTACCTTGCAATCATTCTTCTGTTGCTCGGTGGAGGAATAGGCGAATCACTGCAGGCACAATCCATTTCGAATGTTGGTACAACTGCAGCTTCGTTTCTCAAAGTTGGCATAGGTTCACGTGCACTCGCTATGGGAGAAGCTTATACAACACTTGCAGAAGATGCTTCGGGAGTATTTTGGAATCCGGGTGCAAATGCAAATCTTGAAAAAATGCAAGCGCAATATTTCCATCAGAGCTATATAGCTGATATCGCGTATGACTTTGGAGTTATTTCCGTACCATTAAGTGGTTTTGGTACTATGAGCGCATTTCTTGGAAATATGGACTTTGGAGAAATTGAAAGAACTTCAGTTCAATTTCAAGATGGGACAGGTGAAAAAGCCTCGGCAAATTCCTTTGTCTGTGGCCTTTCATATGCACGCGCTCTGACAGATCGTTTTTCAATTGGCGGAAACATTAAATATGTTCATGAGGGAATATGGCATTCCACAGCAAGTGGGTATGCATTTGATGTCGGTTTGTTATACAAGACCTTCTTTAAAAATATTAGAATTGGAATGTCCATCAGCAATTTTGGATCGCGTATGAAGATGGAAGGCAGGGATATGCAGGTGCAGCATGACATTGATGCATCAGTTGCGGGTAACAACCCCAATATCAATGGACATTTGGATACAGATGAATTCCCGATGCCGGTTCTTTTCCGGGTTGGCCTTTCAGGAAATATTACAAAAGATCTACTGGACATGTCTGGAACCGATTGGATTGTTGCTATTGATGCAGTTCATCCAAGCGATAACAATGAATATTTAAACGCTGGAACTGAATTAGCGTTCTTTAATCGCTTAATTGCATTGCGAGGCGGCTTTAGACAGTATCTACTTGATGATCGTGAAGGAGGTCCTACTTTTGGTGCGGGTGTCCAATTAGAAAGCGGTGGAAGTCAAGTTGGAGTTGATTTTGCTGCTATCAGCTATGGCAGGTTTGGTTATAAAAATGTGCTGACATTGATTGTTTCATTCTGATTGAATTATTGAGGTTTTTATGAAAAAATGTTTTCTCATCTCTGCTCTCTTCGGACTTTTTTTCTATCAAGGACAATTGATTGCCCAAAATTATGGATATGGCAGTTCCATATATCGTGCACGAAACACGTATGCTGGTAACCTTGTGAGACTGACTTTTAGTAACAATGGAAGATACGGCGCAGTGAAGGGCGATAATGCTGTTGTCTATACGGGTGAATGGCCAATAGGCAGCGGACATACTCAGATGGGAAATGTTTCAGCGTATGTTATGTCCTCAATTCGTGTACCGAGTATTGATCCAGCCACTCACGATACATCCTATACTTGGATAACACCTGCAGATTGGTGCGAGGGTTGGGATCCTGCGCTATTTCCGCACGATGGCTCTGGAAGATTTCAGGGATTTGAACCACTTCCGGGGTTCCTTAATACAGCAAATAAGGAAAAAAATCCAATGCAAGCAGTAGCTATGAGCCATGAGGCATTCACCTGGCCCCCATTCTGGCCGGATAAGACTTCCGATGCAATTGATCCGGGCTGGGGTGCGCACTGGAACGGCTATTTTGGCAAAGATCAACAAAACGCAGATCAGGAAAGTTATTATATGATGGATGATTATCAGGCTGATATAAAAAGTCAAGGTATATCGTGGCCTAAACCGGTGTCCTCTGAACCACTGCGAAGCGGCTTAGGGCTACGCATGTCTGTGCGCGGTCTGCAATGGTCAAACCCGGATGCTGAGGATTGCATTTTCTTCCTGTATGATATCAGCAACTTTGGAAATCTTAATTTAGATAAAACTCTTTTCGGCTTTAATGTCGGTGCTTCGAGCGGCGGTCTTGTGGGTCAGAGTGGCGATTATAATGATGATGCTGCACAGTTCTACAGGGAAAAAAGTCTTGCAGTAAACCACGAAGATTATTCGTCGGATCCTAACAATCCCGGGCTTGGAGGCTATACTCCAGTACCTTGGGTCGGACTTGCATTTTTAGAAAGTCCCGGTAATCCTTACGATGGGATTGATAATGACGGGGACGGCAATGATCCTACAAAGCCAGGTGGAGGGACAGGAAAAATTATCACAACAGCTGACTTTTGGAAAACATATAAAGTTGGAGATACAGTTATCGTTATAGATTATAATTCTCCCTATTTAACGCGCACAAAAAAAGTAATGCCTCCAGAGGGGATAAGAGTCAAATACAGAGACTTCGACCGGGTGATGATGCCAAATGTTCCTCTCCAGGAAATTGAACGAGACGGAGTTGACAATAATCTTAACGGATTAATAGATGAGAACGATGGTGCGTATAGTCAAGATTCGGTGAAATTTTATTTATACATCCGTTCAGCCATGAATAATCGAGATTATTTGGCGAAAGATTATTTTACTGGAAATGGATTATCGAACTTGATGATTGATGAGCGCAGAGATGACGGTATCGATAATGATGGTGATTGGAATCCCCAATACGATGATGTTGGGTTGGATGGTAAACCGGCAACAGGCGATAAGGGTGAGGGTGATGGAGTACCGACAAGTGGTGCTGGAACAGAATTACCCGGCGAACCAAATATTGATAAAACGGATGTTGATGAATCAGATCAAATTGGATTGACAAGTTTCAAATTCTATGAATATAGCAAGCTGACCTATAGTAATGAAGATCAAATGTGGCTCTATTCTCAACCTGGGTACTTTGACAACAAAACTACCTCAATAGGTGATTATGATTACGTATTCTCATCAGGATACTTCCCGCTTCATACTAGTACGCGAGAGTTTCTTTCGATAGCCCTTGTCTATGGCATTGATGAAACAGATATCCTTCGCAATAAAGATGTAGTACAAACGATTTACAATGCGAACTACAATTTTGCAGTTGCACCGATAAAACCCATCGTAAAAGCTGTGGCAGGTGACAAGCAAGTGACCCTTGCCTGGGATGATAAATCGGAGATGAGCTTTGATAGATTTCTGAAGGAATATGATTTCGAAGGATATAAAATTTATAAATCGACAGATTATACATTTAGTGATGCAGGAACGATCACTGACGGATTAGGGTACGATAGGTTTAAGAAGCCTCTTGCGATTTATGATAAAATAGACAGCGTGTATGGATATTTCCCGAAGGACATTGGCAGTAAGGGAGTTCTCTTTAATTTGGGCAATGAAAGCGGATTAACGCATAAATTTGTAGATAATGATGTTACCAACGGTATGAGATATTTTTATGCAGTGACCGCATATGATAAAGGGAACGTTTTGAAGAATATTGCACCGAGTGAATGTTCAATTTCTGTTAATGCCAATGCAAACGGGGAAATACAATATAGTGAAAATGTCATATCTGTCACACCACATGCTGCAGCGGCAGGTTATATAAAAGCAGGATTCAATATCGCGCCAACATTACTCGGTGATGCAATAACAAGGGGCACGGTTGGGGTCAATATTGTTAATCCAGAATTAGTTCGGGATGGTGATGAATACGAGATCCAGTTCCTGGATCAATCCATGGATAGACATGATAATAATGGAAATGGTTTAATAGACAATGCGGATCAAGCAGAATGGCTGCCCACACTGACGACAGGGTTTGTCCTGAAAAACCTCACTAACTTAAAAAATGATACAGTATGGATCTATAATTATCTAGAGATCAAAAAAGATACTATTAATAAACGGTTAACTGATACGACTATTTTAATTCAGAATCTCTATGATGATAATGATAAAGACTCGCGAACGTTCAAGAAGATAGTCGATGGATTGGAAATTTCGGTATATAATCCTCCAGGAAGTGTGATTAGCGATTCAACCCGGGATATTGTACAGGGGACTCATTGGGGGAATGGACTTACGGTAGCACAAGCTTATCCAATTACTTTTGGTACATTTTCAGCGTCTGGATATAAATCAGGTATATCGTATCCACGACAATATAAAATAGTTTTCTATAATGATGCAGTTGATACTTCAGTATCTATAAAATTGCCATTACTCGTGGGATCACCAGTGAGGATGCCTGCTGTGAGTGGAGTAAAATTCCATGTGTTTGACTTGCTGACTGGTGAAAAAGTGAACTTTGCATTTTCAGACGTAAGGAAAACCGGTTCAGCAACGGCTGGCCAGTTCTCTGCAGGAGATCGAATTATATTATTTGAGAAATTACCAAATGACTCAATAGTAATTACATATCAAATATATAATGCTGCGATAGAAGATACATCTTTCTATGGAATATTTGGGCGACTGTTGGGGAATGGGGATACATTATATTTATATACCGATAACCCCTTTACATCTCAAGTAAAATATCGATTTAAGATAAGCGGACAAAGTATAGATAAAGAAAAAGCGAAAAACGATTTGTCGAATATCCGCGTTGTACCAAATCCTTATGCAGTCTCCGCCGTTTGGGAAACACGTAATCCGTATTCGTCGGGCAGGGGTCCACGTAAAGTAGAGTTTATCCATCTGCCGTATCGGTGTACAATTCGTGTTTACACTGTTGATGGCACCCTTGTGAGGACATTAGAACACACTTCCATTATGGCAAATGGTGCAGAGCCCTGGGATCTGATGTCGAAAGAAAACATGAGTATTTCCTACGGTGTCTATATCTATCATGTTGATGCTCCAGGTATTGGCGAACGTATCGGTAAAATTTTTATTATAAAATAAAATATATGAAAGATAAATATCGCCAAAATGTTCATGGTAGAGAACTCTATGAGATGTACCAAAGCGCTTGTCTTTATTATTTGTGGTGTTGGAATTCTATATGGTCAGAAGGATCCTGACACCACTGCGGTCGTAGCTGAATTCGGAAAACATCGGATTACGCTTAAAGAATTCCGGATAGCGTATCTTCAACTTCTTAAAAATCCCAGAACTTTTGATTCCAAGGAACTTCGCAGGCAGTTCCTCGATGAACTCATTCAAAGACGCATCTTATCCAAGGAAGCAGAAAGACTTGGTTTCGCAAAGAGCGAAATCCTTACGAACGAAGTAGAAGCATTTCGCGATAAAGCTCTCCGTACTCAACATTTCGAAAAAGTCATTAAGCCAAGGTTTTCGATTCATGAAGATGAAATCGAAGAAGCGTATATGTTCACCCAGGAAAGCCGGAAGATCAAACATCTTTTCTATAAGACGAAAGAACAAGCGGATAGCGCCTATGCAGCGTTAAGCTGTGGCGCCAGTTTTGACAGCCTTGCCCATATTTGTTTTAAAGATTCAAGCCTAGCCCATAGTGGCGGGGATCTCGGCTGGGTTGAATGGGATCAATTAGAATATGATATGGCCAAGGCAGCATTTCGCCAGCCAGTGAATATGATTTCTGAACCTATTAAATCATCATTCGGCTATCATCTTATTGAAGTGACGGATTTTAAGAAAAAACCACTCATTACACGTTATGAGTACTTGGTTCATAAACGAAAAGTGAAAGCGTTACTGGAATTTAAGCTTGGAGATAAATGCGGATTTGAATACGTTGGTGCAATGATATCCAAGGTTCACCTGACCTACAATGCTGATGTTATGGAATTTACAGAAAAAAAACTTAAAGACATCTTTAAAAGAAAACCATCGGCATTAGATCAGACATCGGAATATCAATTGTTTGATGATGAAATACAGAAAGTAGAAATGTCTTTATGGGATGCCCGCAATGAGGTGATGGCTACTGTGAATGGCAAAAATATTACGGTAGGAATGTTTATTGATGATCTTATTTATATCCCTTACAATGCTCTTTATAAAAGTTTTAAGTGGACATTTGAATATGCATTACGTGATTTCCTCCTTACGCAAGAAGCTCTGGCCCTTGGTTTGGACAAGAATGAAGAAGTTCTGACAAGAACAAATTTGTTTCGGGATTATTCTCTGCAATTGGCATATCGGCGAGAAATTGTACGTCATGTTTCGGTGGAGGAAAAGGAAATAAAAGCATATTATGATTCACATAAAAAAGAATGCAATGGAGCGACCTATGATCAAATGAAAGAAATATTTTGGAATCTTGTCTTAACGGAAAAAAAACAAAAAGTCATTCCTGATTTGGTAAAAATGTTGACGAACGGGATGGTAATTAAGAAGAATATAAAAGCTATTGACGACTATTACGAAGGTGTGAAAAAAGGCGATATTCAATAGGTTGGTCAATGAAGACAAACAAGCAAATAGTAGGTATCGGAGTTTTTTTGGTTGTGGCTTTATTCTATGTAGTGATTTATAATGCCATCACACATCGCCCAGAGAAAACTATAGCAGAAATCCATTTTGCAGATCGCGTAACGGAAGCACATCGCATTCTCATCGATAAATATAATTCCATGCACGCCGGTTCAGTGAAGGTGATTCTGATTGATTTCCCACTTGAGGATTTTAGCACTGATGGGCGGAAGGAAGTGCTCGCACGTTCCCTGCGCGGAGAAGATGACGCTATCGATTTGCTCGCAGTCGATGTCATTTGGGTGCATAGATTTGCCAAGTGGTGCGAACCGCTTGGGAAGTACTTTACTGACGAAGAACGTAAGGGAATCACTGCAACTGCGCTGCGGACATGCTATCATGAGGGAGAACTTGTCGCGGTTCCTCTCGATCGTGTTCAGGGAGTGATGTACTATCGGGAAGATTTATTGAAACGGTTTCCCGACGGTGAAAAAGTAATTGAAGCGGTCAAAAAAGGAATCACATGGCCTGATTTCTTGAAACTGAAAACACGATTGAACACGAAAGGCCCGTTCTATATTTTTCCAGCCGCGGAATTTGAAGGCCTTATATGCAGCTACATCGAAATTCTCCTGAGTCTGCGCCCGAACTATTTCGAAACAGTCGGTTTTCAGTTTGATACGCCTGAAGCAAAAACGGCTCTCCAGCTTTTAGTGGATCTCGTGCACCGGTACCATGCAACACCACCGGTAGTAAGTAGCCTCACCGATGTACCAAGTTTTGAGTATTTCATCCGTAATGATGGCCTATTTGTTCGTGGGTGGACAAGTTATGACAAAGATTTTATGAATGCTCCCATTGATCATATCAAGGAAAAAAATCTGAAGAAAGCACCGATTCCGTATCTTCCTGAAGGGAAACCTACGTATGTCTTTGGCGGTTGGAATCTAATGATGTCGAAGTCAAGCACGAAGAAGGAAGCCGTGATTGACTTTGTAAAATTCTTATTGAGCGATGAATCGCAGGAGATATTCTACACAAAAGGGGGGTATTGTCCTGTGACAAATTCATTTTATAACGATTCTACCTATCGTCAACGATATCCGGAAATATGCATGATGAAGGAAATGATGGCCTATGGTGTGTATAGACCAATGCAGGACAACTATACGAAATATTCAAAGATTATGGCGCGCTATTTTTATTTAGCTATCCTAGGCAAGATATCGGTAGAGAAGGCATTGCAGAACGTGCAAACTTCTATCGAAGCAGAAGGTAGTCAAACGAGGGACAGGTGAGCCATGTCGGGTTTTCATATACATCTCCCGGAAAGAATTAAAGTAAAATTAACGCGGTATCAATTCGAAATCCGGCATATTATCGTAATTTTCTTTGTTCTCATTTCCTTTCAGATTATTCTGATATTTTTCCAAAAAGCGACACTCGGAAATTTCTTGAGGGATACTCAGAGTTGGTTTCAAAAGTATTATGCAGAGCGTCTCGCACTGGTTACGACGACAAACGTCGAATTGTTGTTTGAGCGTCAGCAACGTCTTCGAGCTCAGCAGGATAGCACTGAAATGAGTCTTGCCCATTCCTTAAATGTGATTTTTAAACAGCAGCAAATCCATCGTAGTGTGGATGATATTTGCTTGATTCTTGTGAAAGATGATCGAATCTATATCATTGATAGCGGACAGAAAATGTTCGCCTATTTCGACGGGTTGCTCCTGCCGTATGAGGGAGAGACAAACACGCCTCACAAAACTGCCATCCAGTTTTACTTGAGCGCCTGGAATGAGATGCGCCGCAACGAAAAAATACTCAGTGCTGTCGCGAATGAAAAAACATTTGATGTGATCGTTCCCTTTGTTCCCGATGGTGAATTATTGGGTGTCTTGTACTTTCGTATTACTCCGGACTTTTCCTTTCTTACAGCAGAGATAACATCGAGTTTTGATAAAGTAGCACTGATATTCTCTGCACTCATTCTTGTTGGGCTGATCGCTATCTTCATCGTGTCGTCGCGCGCAGTGCGTGAGCGGAACAAGGTGCAGGAAGAACTATTCGTCGAGCATGAGGAAAACCTCGAAAAACAGATTCGTCTTGAGAAGGAGTCACTTTTTACAAAGCGTATCTACCATACGCACCACAAAGCAGAAAAGATTATGGGGTTCATCAAAGATGATGTCCGAAAGATGAACTCCGAAAATCTCAATGAATTCAAACAACGGGTCATTACCTATTCCAACTTTATCTCAAGAATTATTTATGACATGAAGTGGTACGATCAGGATATTAATACGATTATCAATCCAATGTTTCGCACAAATGTGAATTCGGTAATCGAGTTTATTGTACAGCATGTGTTCTTGCGTATCTCAAGCAAAAACGAAATGTTTGAGTTGAAACTTGACCTGGATCCCTCATTTCCCCTCGTTCGCGTCAATGAATTCAACGTGTGGGAGATTCTCGAGCCACTGATCCAAAATAGCATCGATCATTGTGGAGTGGGTTTTGTTATGATTCACATCCAAACGAAATATGACCGGAAAGAACATATTTCATATATTTATGTTACCGACAATGGAATAGGAATTATCCCGGAACTTTTGGAACCCGGACCAAAAGGAGTCAAGAAAATCTTCCTAGAACATGATACAACAAAGAAGCATTCTGAATCTCATTCCGGGTATGGATGCTATATCGCACATCAACTTTCTGTAGGAAAGTGCGGGTGGCAGCTTGATGTCGAGAATCTTCCGGAGGGTGGGTGCAGGTTCACCCTGGCGATTAAAAATTAGGAGATTTCATGACGAATACAAATGTCATTCGAGTGCTGTTGGTTGATGATGAAGACTTTGATGTGGCTCGTGTGAAGAATACGATTAGTCTCTCATCGACAAAGATTCAAATCGAAAGTGTGGTTTCCAATGGGCGGGCAGCATTGGAACACATCCAGCAACATCCGGATTTGTACGACGTTGTGATCCTCGATTACCAAATCTCGGGGGGGTTGCGGGGTGAAGAGCTTATTCAAAAGATGAAGGAGTCCGATCCATTTCTCCAGATCGTCGTCATTACAAAAATGACAACAAATACAACCGATTTTGATTTTGCGAATAATCTTCTTAAAGCAGGGGCGTTTTGGTACTGCACGAAGTACCCGGGAAATATTGAGGATTATATTTATCAGCCGACTGATTTTATCCTCAGCATTGTCAATGCCTATGAAAAAAAGCGGCTTGAAAAACAGAAACTGAAATCTGATAAACGCCTCCTCCAGAGCATAGAAGGCTTATTGGAATCAAAGAAAATAATCGGTGAATCGAAACCAATAGTTCAATTACGCGAAATGATAGAGAAGTATGCAAAAAGTGATGCGAGTATTCTCATTACGGGAGGATCCGGAACGGGGAAAGAATTGGTTGCATGGAATATTCATCTTAAAAGCCGCAGTAAGTACGAGAAATTTATTCCTATTAATTGCGGGAGTATTCCCCATGAATTGGTTGAAAGCGAATTGTTTGGATACGAAAAAGGATCGTTTACCGGTGCGGGGAGCACAAAATCAGGATTGTTCGAGATTGCGAATAATGGCACGATTTTTTTGGATGAAGTTCTGGAACTTCCGCTTTCTGCGCAGGTTAAATTGCTGCGAGTGATCCAGGAAGGTGAAATCGAAAAGATTGGTAGAACCGGAAGAATGTCTGTCAATGTCCGTATCATTGCAGCAACGAATAAGAATCTTGCTGCTGAGGTGAATGAAGGACGTTTTCGTGAAGATTTGTATTACCGATTGAATGTTATCCCCATCGACGTTGTTCCGCTTCGTCAGCGGGGTGGGGATATTGTTTTGCTGTTCAATCACTTCCTCGAGTATTTCAGCAATGATATGGGAATAACCATACCAATAGTTGATCCTCAGGCGCAGGAAATATTAATGAATTATAAGTGGCCTGGAAATGTACGTGAACTCCGCAATGTGGTTCAGCGGCTCGTTTTGAATAATACAGGCCATATTGGTGTCAAAGAAGTCAGCAATCCCATGGTTCTAAAAAATTCCATTCTTTCAAAAGACACCTCTTTCGATGAGTTGAATACAGGACAGGTACTGACACTGCGTGAAATGGAAAAAGCATTTCGTCTCAGATATTTCAAATATGTACGAAGCATTTCCACCTCAGATACCAATGCAGCTGAAAAGCTTGGAATTGCACCATCCAACTTTTACCGGATGTGTAAAGAATTAGGTTTAAAATAAGCTTATGCAATGATGTCAAGCATAATTTCAGGTTTATATTCAATCTGGAGAATCCTTTGGAGATCAGGATTGTTCATTCTCATTTGGGGATTTTTATTAGCTCCGTGCTTTATGCCGTTTGTTTCGGGACTTGCTCAGTGGGAGAAAACATCTCCGATTGAAGCACGATTATATGCCGATATTGCATGTGCAATTACAATATTAGCAGCCACCTGGTTCATGACACGATTCATCGACCACCGCCCCTTTTTAACAATTGGACTCGCTTTCGACCACATTATGAGAGATTCTCTCTTTGGCGTAGCGGTTGGAAGTATTTGGTTGGGAGTGTCCGTTGGTGCTGCTCGGCTCTTGGGCTGGGCATCATTCATAGTACCAATTGGTTTTGCCTGGCCAATTCTGGTGGGAGCTGCGATTGCAATGCTTTTTAATGTCCTCACACAGGAACTTCTCCTCTGTGGATTTATTTTTCAAACGATCCGACGCCAATCCAATATAGTTATCGCAATTGTAGTGTCGTCAATATTATTTGTAAGCCTCCATGCTGGCGCATTTAAGGGTGAGTGGTTGCCCGTGGTCAATGTATTTGCCGCAGGATTGCTCTTTTGTCTTGCTTATATCATAACCGGCAATTTGTGGTTTCCCATTTCCATTCACTTTGCATGGGATGTATTATTGGGACCGGTACTTGGGTTAACAGAAAGTGGCAAAAGTAATTTAGGAGGCGGATGGAAAATGTTTGTGGTCAATGGTCCGCCATTATTTACAGGTGGCACGTTTGGTTTGGAAGGTGGTTTCATAGTGACTCTCACGGTTTTTGTCGGTATTGTCTTGATGTATCTTTTTCAACGTCAGAAAATCCGAACACTTTTGTGAAATGCTTTGACCAGGCACCTAAGCTGACGAGTATCTCGACGGCTGCGATCTCGTTCAAGGTAACCACCGAATCTCACAGGCTAGTAAAGATGGCAAGGTGAACTTTAATTCTCTATTTCTGAGATTTGTATCGTCTGTGGTAATTCACAGGGAAGACGAAGGGAGGGCTCAGTGCTATATACGAAAAAACCCGTTGATTCATCAATCAACCGGACTTTTCCTACTGTTTGTAGCAGGGGTACGCGACGCACTTGGTAGAAAGAATGAATTCCCATTTTGAGAGGAATTGCTTTGCATTCCCATGTTAGAAGATATGATGTGAATATAGAGCAATTCTTGACTCTGCACTACCAGTATTATAAATGCGGACGAATATTGAAAAAATATTACCATCTAGAAAGGCAAACTTGAAATCCGATGTAAATTATGTATATTAAAGCGAAAACAACAACTAAAAGGTAATACTTCTTATGAGAATTTATTCAGCAATCCCTTTTATACTTTTCCTCCTCGGCGGTTGTGCAACATTCAAAGAATTGGAGCCGGCTCCTCCGCTTCAGCCTGCCGAACGAGGATTCATCGAGCTTCGCAACGACAAGGAAAATTTTCTTCTCAAGAAAGACAACAAGTATTTCATAAAGTTTCCAGGGCCGCTCGATGTTCATTTCTACTTGGTGTTACAAACAAGTGCAAAACGGACAGTTCATAACTATTGTACAACAACGTTCAATGACGGTAAACCGCCGATTCTCCCGATCGTTGATGAGGCTGTAGATCAAGATAGCCTCAGCGTTTTTGCGATTGATACATCAAATTCTTTCTACTACTGGGTTGTAGACACTGTTTACCAGGATACCCCCCTGAGTATCCGTTATCGATACGTGCCGCAGTGGCGCTATACTGTCGAGAATAAGTATGATCTGTACCGGCGTCTACTTGTCGATAATAGTATTGACAGGCATGCATATGAAGCGATGGGTCCTCAATTTAATTTTACGGCTTTCGATGCCGCAGCCGAACAGCAAAAGCTTCAGGCAAAAAACAAGTTGTTGTCGGACATGAACAGTGAACTTATCAAACTAGAGAAAGTCTTCCCTGCAAATATCGCCGCTTCGCGCGATACGATGTACCAGCGGTATGTCGGACTGGGAGATGACACCAGAAGCGAAATTCAATTTCAGGCTGATTATGATGCTGTACTTTCTATACTCCAAAAGGAAAGCGAAACAAAGGGCAATTTCATCGCCTTCATGAATCGAGCCCAGGAATTTGAACAGTTCCTTAATCAGAAGAACCGGTTTCGTGCGCCTATTGTAGAATATTTGAAAAGCGTATTTTTGCGCCGTCTTGAGGAGGCAAGCTCCTCGTACGAGGCTCAGTTAAGCGGGAAGAAGGATATTTCTGATATCGAGCTCAAGCCCCCGATAGGGGACGTGGAAAAATTATTCATTGCCTGCGGTCAGCAACTGCCGATCGATCTGATACAAGTGCGCAATTATGTGAACGAATTCAATGTGCTGGCGAAGGGCGTAAGGGATGCGGAAACAACGTATGAAGCTGTGACTTCCGCAATGCAGCAAAAAGTACCATGGCCTGAGAATTCGTACTATCCTGAATTGATTTCAAAGCTGGACAAGGCGAAGATTACGAATCCGGAGAACAAGCTTGACAGGTTCGAACGGTACAAGTATCTGAAGATTACCACACTCGTGAGTGCGGGAGTGCGAGACGTTATACTGCAGATCGATCAACGAGAGACTCAATTCCAAAAGGCCGCGGATATCGTTCAACAGATCAATGCACTTAAGCCCCAGAAAGATTACAAAGGAATAATTCAGATCCTGAGGGCGAATCGAGATATGACTTTCGTCATCGCACACTATTCCGATATCGACACGTTACTGTTGAATAGTCAGGCGGATAAGATCCGTGAACAGCTTGACGTGCAAGATTGGAAGGGAACTGAGGATGGTCTCTCTGTCATGTTCAACGATCTGAATTACTTTAGTCCATCACAAATTTCACCGAAGAAATTGCAGACAGTCCGGTTGCTGGAAACGGATCTGTATGAGCGCGCCAAGAGTCTCTTGTTTGAGCGTGTAGATGCGTTCGCAAAAAAGAACGAGGCGACCATCGATAGTGTCACAGCATTATACGCAGACTCGTCGTTTCTCCCTGTCTATACATTGACGTTCAGTTCTGAATCTCCGGGGCGGGTGACTCAAAAACTCCGCACGATCCAGGCGTACCTCAATGAGGTCAAAACGCTTCGTTTTCCAGAAACAGCTATCCACATTATTTACCGGGAGCTGACCCAGGCGCCGCGGGATCACGGTGTCGAAAAGGCGCATGCAATTCTTACACACGCAAAATTCTATAAAGGACAGGACAAATCGATTCATAATATTATCGATGAATGTGACCCTCTAATTGCAAAGCCGCTTACAAAACCGAAAGAGTACCGGCGCGTGAT
>Ga0182021_10003118_pt1 | contig 19479 bp, 18 predicted proteins | sample 612E3MmetaG_FD_120493 | JGI IMG/M metagenome (GOLD analysis project Ga0182021, IMG submission 120493) | Permafrost microbial communities from Stordalen Mire, Sweden - 612E3M metaG (Illumina Assembly) | ecosystem: Environmental > Terrestrial > Soil > Wetlands > Permafrost | place: Sweden... | reverse complement strand
TCGAACCGCGCGACGCTGATCTGACGGCGTTGGCAGGTCTGTTGAAGGATCTGAAGGTGCGCCGGCGTAACGTGTGGGCATTTGTCAATAATCACTTCGAGGGATGCGCCCCGCTGACGATAACCCGGATCGTGGACCGCTTATAATGCCCCTCTTTGTCGTACAACGGCATCACGCTTCGCATCTGCATTACGACTTCCGTTTGGAGATGGGCGGTGTGCTGCGCAGTTGGGCGGTGCCAAAGGAACCATCGGACGATAGCAAAATCAAACGCCTTGCCATTCAGGTGGAGGACCACGATCTGACCTATGCCGACTACGAGGGCGTCATCGAGGAGGGGTCGTACGGCGCCGGACGCGTTGAGATCTGGGACAAAGGCGAGTACGAAATGATTGAACGGTCGGATGGATTGCTCCGCTTCACCCTCAAGGGCCGACGCATGCGGGGCACGTGGAAGCTGATACGCACCCATTACAGGTCCGGCGATAACTGGCTCCTGGTTGCATCGAAAGGCGCAATAATTCGTCGTGATACGCAACGCCGAAATGCCATGCCCGCCAAGGGAGATTCAATCCCTGAAGAAGAACGGTAGTGCCATCAGGATGATGCCCACCGCAACCATCAACCAAATGTTCGTCACGAAATACGGGAAAACGCAGAGTCCTATCCCGACTGCCAGGGCCGCCCAGTTCGATTGCCTCTTGCCGTAGATGAAGTAGCCGACGCCGAATGAGCCGAACAGAAGCCCCAGGAACAATGTCGCCGAGTCCATGGTTCATTCCCTCATCCGAACACCCTCCCGGAAGGAGGGATCACGGTCGCAGCACAACCCTCGCCTCCGGCGATTGCAGGCTGCAGACGTCCGCGCGACACAGAAAAGGCCGCAACCTTTCGGCGGCGGCCTGCGTTGTATCGGGAGATCTGACTAGCCCAGGATCGCGTCCTTGGCGGCCTTGTCGGGTTACGTGAACTGGATGGCGTCCCGGTACGACGACATCCGCTCGGCGATGCCGGCCGAATTAAGGGCGTTGCGAGATCGGGCATCGGAATCCGGTCAGCATCGCAGGACGCCGGACATTGTGGCCAACCTCGCGTACGGGTTTAACGTCTTTTTGGCGTTCGCGCTCGACGTTGGCGCCATCACGGACGCGGAACGTGAAACGTTACGGGCGCACGCGTGGACCGCATTGGGCAAGGTCGCTCAGGCGCAATCGGATCATCATACGGCGGCAGATCCGGTTCACAGGTTCATCGAGCTGCTGCGAACCGCTATCGCATCCGGGCACGCACACATCGCCTTCCGGGACGGGTCCATTCCTCCTCCTTTTGATGCGTGGGGATGGCGGGAAAGGATCAGTTCGAACGGCGACTCGGAAACGAAGGAAATAATACCACGCGGCGACCTTGTGGGCTGGACAAGCGGCGAGGATCTCTTCCTTGACCCGAACGCCGCCTATCGGGTCGCCCAAGAAGTCGCAAGCTCAACAGGCGATTCACTGTCGATCGGTCCGCGGACGATCGCGAAACGGATGCACGAGCGCGGTCTGCTTTTATCGACCAACGATCAGCGTGGGAAGCTAACGGTTCGCCATACCCTGCAAGGAAGCCGGCGCGATGTTCTTCATGTGCGGTCGGCGGCGCTTGTTGAAACCGCCACGGCAGGCAACGACACGGCAGGCAACGACACGGAGAACGCAGTCGGTAGCGAAAATACAAACACCAAACTCGGGGCCCGCCAAAGCGTCGGTCCGGAGTGATACGCGCAATTAAGGGAAACTGATTATGATGACAACGATGGAAAATCAACTCGAAGCAATAAAGGCCGACACGATGCCGGAAGACGTGATGCCGGTCGAATCAACGCCGGAAGAAGCGATACAGGCTAACGCTCAACCCGATAACGTTCAAGCTGACGACGCTCAACTCGATGACGTTCACCCCGATAACGCTCAACCCGATAACGTTCAACTCGATGACGATACATCTGATAACGTTCACCCCGATGACGATCTTGGTGGCGACATCACGTGCATGTGGCGAGAGATGGTTGGATTCCCGGACTGGCGAATTCAGAGCAGCGACTCCCACATTCTTCGTGCCCTGTCGCGCAAAGCCGGAATGACAGAAGCAGGTCAATGGTTAAGTTGCCGGAAAAAGGTGTATCGGTTTACCGCCGTGAGCCCCGACAACGCCCGCAGAACCTTTACCCACGTCACAGGTCGCCCCGCACGATTTAACGCCGCCACGGGCCTGTATTGGGCCCCGAACACCTCCGAGGATGGGCGCGACTCCGACCCAGAGGAAACGTGAAAACAAATCCCGGATTATTCGTTGAGCTGCCACGCGTGAACGGGAAACGCACCCCTTTACCGGTGCAGATCAACGAATACAGATGGGCGAATACAGGGATACCGATACAGAGATACGATCACGGACAGCGATACAGAAAGCGAATACAGTTCAACGATACAACGATACAGTTCCATCGGGGCCCGTCATACGTCGGCCCCTGAAGGTAAGCGAAAGGAAATAGTATGAAAACAGAAAGCCCAATACTCAGTACGGTCGACGCCGGTATCGCGATGGTAGCGGCGATGATCAAGGATGAAGCAGCACAGCTTGAAACGCTGACGTTGGCGGACAAGCGAAGGGTCACGAATATCTGCGAGTGGATTCAACAAGGGGAACGTGATTGGAGGGTGGGCGCTGAACTGCACGCCGCCCTTCTTCACTCCAAACGCTGCCTGCGGGATTTAACGCTGGCGATGCGGGATCAACTCGGTCACTACAGCACAACCCCCAAACTCGTGTTTCGCATGACCGCTATCCTGACCGGCATGGGCGATAAGGGGCTCTGCCGATGCGTTACAAGCGACAGCGCAAACGTCGAGCTGGGGCGTGTTATGTATGAATCGTTCGCCCCTGAGAAGATTGAAGCGTTCCTAAGGGCGCACTATCAGGGAACGCCCCTCTTGCCGACGCCGGTTGCCAGTCTGCTGCTGGCGCCCAAAGTGACAACCCGAAGGGCCGCCGCACTCATCGGGATGCCACATTATCTATTACGCCGCCTGATCAATGCGTATCAGGTGCCCGCGATAAGGTGGGGCGTGAACAGTTGCCGGCTTTTACGATCGGACGCCTTGGCGCTTCGGGCTCACTGGCAGTTGATCGGTTCAACGTTCAACACCATGAGCAGAAAGTGTGGCCTTCACCCGTCACTGATTGATGTGGTTCGCACTCAGTGTTTCGCGAATATTGGCGAACGCACAGCGCCTACGTGTGCCCTGGATCGTAACAACAATATCACCGACGATCGTCAACTATCTGCGTCGAGCGTGGCAGGCCTTTGATCCTGATCGGGCCGCCATCTGCACATCACCGAATGCAAGAAGTGATGGGCTGTCTTCTCGCGATGTAGAGGAATCCTTGCTCTCGTTGATCCAGGTGCCGTGCGTAAAGGTCGATGGCGATTTTCTCCGCAAGCGCGTCCGGCAATATCATTCCATCAAGCCTTGGCTTATCGCGTATGCGGCGGCGAATAGCGTGCACGGGTTGGACGGGGACAAGTGGCTGCGTAAATTGGAATCGACCCGACTGCGCCATTACGACCCGGAAACACGAGCCCAACTCATGGCCGACTTTGATCGACAATTAAATAGTAAATAAAGTGAATATTCCTGCGCTAGAAAACCCTACGAAATTCGGGAGTCAGTCACCCTCGTCTCACCCTCCCCCGCGCGTTTTGACGGCTTTAAGGGGCCATCCAAGGCCAAAAACGCCTCCGGGGGTGGATGAGATTCCGGCATGGCCAACCGGCGTGATGGGCGCAGGGAATAAACATCCGAATAAATACGATAAATGCGAATTACGTGGCCCGGTGCCGCGTGTTGGCGAGAAACAAATACAGTAAGGAATTACCTATGATTCAAAGGTGCAGGAATGAGTACGACAATAGCGGAACGAGATTGTGCGGATTTGGGGAATCCGGGTCTGCAGCATAGATTGACGGTACGCGCAGAAGAGCGGGCCATTGCGGTTCTGGCTGATCCTCTGGCGCTCAAACAGGCGGGCGCGGCAGTGCCGTTGCTCGCCATCATAAACATACGCTGCGGCGAAACCGATCGTTGCAGACTGAAATATGCGGACGTGGCGAAAGAACTGGGTGTGTCCGTGACGACCGTGAAGGCATGGGCGGAATCATTGGTGACGTTGGGATACCTGACGCGTGAACCGTGTGGGCCCTCTGGTGTTGACATTCACCTATGCGCTGAGCGCTGGCCGGACCAGCAATCCGAAACCGCGTTGGCGACAACGGCAAATCGGGTTGCGGATATCATTACGGCTGTCAGGATAACCGTAGATGGGGCGCTGGCATCGGCAACCACTGAAATCCGGCGAGTAGGGGTGCTGGCATGAAAGGGCGAATTGATCGACCTCTACGGGAAGCGTTCTCCCTGCGCGAGCCTGCCGCGGACAGAGGCATGACGGCAGATGAATACGTAGCCCGTTTGTCGGCTGTGGCTGGTACGGGGCGGGCTGCGCGCGTCGCGGTTGCCACGTTCCGGCGGTGGATCGACTCTCGGCAATCAATCGGAGACCCCCTTGTGGTCAATGAAGACCTTCTATGCTTGTTTGCGTACGACATGGAGGCGGGGGTATTCAAACCACTTCGGAAACGGCGAACGTACAGGTCATCCGTACGACAAGTGCCGATGCGTATCGCGCTACTGCACAATACTCTTGTTGGATCGGATCCTCGCATTCTTCGGCGACTCGTGGATATGCGTTCCCTTGAGCGTTACCGCTTCTTCCTGAGCTTAACACCTCCAACCCAAGAGGCCATGATGTGGTTCGAAGAGGAAGGGCTTCGCGCACGACGTTCCAGGATGGGTGGTTTGCCTTTGACTGTGGCAACACGTCGTGCTGCCGTTACGGAAGCGCTTACACTTCTGCGGCGGCTAAGACTCCCAGGGCTTGAGCAGATAACGGAAGCAGATGTGCTAAGTCTTGTTCCGAAGACTGGACCGGAAGATCCCTCCTATCAACGGATTGTTCATATGTTGAACGCCGTGAAAGCGCTGTTCCGGGCGTGTCAGGAGCGGGGCATTCTGGAAGCGAATCCGATCAACGTGATTCCGCACAACGCCTTTACGGTTTACGGAACGCGCGATTTTCTCCCTCCGGAAGCGCTTGCCCGGATCCGCGACATCGAAACCGCCGCGAAGGAATTACGTAATCCGACGCAGTTGTCAGATCGACTGATCCTGCTGCTTCTCGCGGACACCGCTTTGCGGCGCAGTGAATTATGTTCGCTGGAACGCGATCAATTGCGGAAGAACCGTGGCGGATACGAAATAGATTTGCGACCCCAGAACCAGAAAGGCGCCGACAAGCCCACCGTGGTATTGCCAATCCTTTATCCCGAAACCAACAAGCTTCTCGACGACTACTTGCGGTGGCGGGACTCGGTCGCGGGTGCCACGGCGACCCGGCTCATTCTGGATCAGAGAAAACGAAACGCCTCTGCCGGAGCAATTGCCGAAGCCGTGGGGCGGGAAGGTGTTCGCTTGAATCTTCGCACGTTCTACAAAAAGCGTGCTCCATCGCCCCATGACTTGCGGCGCACATTTGCCATGTGCAACGCTGCGCCGCTAGGTCTGAATATGCAGGCGCACGAGCTCGCGGACCGGCTGCGCGACGACATTCGGGTTGTCTTCACCCACTATTGCCGGAACAACCCTCTAATTGCCGGCGAACGTGCTCAGGTGTATCGCGGCCGTTTGAACGGTAAATGCTTCGCGGAAGAGGCCCTCGCCATGGTGGAAAAGTTGGCCGCGCTCGGTATTCATCCGGACATGATAACAGCGCTTCGTAAAGAAATCCGGCGCGCGACCACGACGACGTTGACGGCCGAGGCTAACCGGGAATGGATATCCGAAGAAGACGCTGTCAGTATGATTCGGAGCGAATGGGGACGGGTGCCTGTGCAGCGGAAACTTCGTGACCATTTGCGGGATCGAGGCGCTCTGTGTCGGAATCGGCGGCATGGCCGACTCCAGTATGACGCAGTGATTGTGCGCGCCTTACTGGATGGCTACGTTCTACTGTCGAGTCTGTCGTCGATTACCGGTGCCACCTCACGAACGTTGTCTATGGATCCGGACGTTATTCGGATCGGCCGCGACCGTTTGGTGCCTAAGAAAACCGCGCTAAGTCTGTTCGTTGACCGCCGCATTGCTGCGGTGGAGAAGAACCGACCTGATTCCGGGACGAGCATAACTGGCAACCGAATTGAGCATAACTGGCAGCATGAACGACGAATCAAAGGGGCGGCGTAACTCGGTTTCGACCAATAGGGACGGGCATTCGCGAGCTATATGGAGTCGGCGCGACGCCCGTCTAACAGACTCTGGATCTGTTTGTCCTGGTTCAAGTCCAGGTCGGGCAACCATCCCTTCCACACCCGCCCGAACATGCGGGTATATCCCCTCAATTATCAATGAGTTGCACCGATTTCGAAGCTCGGAACGATAGGTTCCTCCTCATGCCGCCTCCTGATGCACGTCGGACGGGATGCGAGAGTTGAGGCGCAAGTGAGGCCGCCGGTGGTTGTAGCGCGAGTCTCCATCACCCCGCTCGGAACATCTGGCCGAGGCGGCGGCCCATGAGGCAGGCGGCCCAGAGAAGCCCGGCGCCCAGCAGCGCCATGGCCCAAACTCCAAGCGCCGACGCGACGTTCACCCCGTTCTCAAGCCCGTCAAGCAGCGCGTAGATGGCCTTCGTGATGGGATAGAACGGCTCGCTTTGCGCGAGGATCAGACTGTCGGAAACCTCCAGCATGGAAAACGAGAAACAGAGCACGGCCCCGGCCATGAGATTCGCCACGATCAGCGGAAGCGTCACGCGCCACACGACCCGGAACGGCGTGGCCCCGAGGTTGGATGCCGCTTCCTCGTAGGCCGGACTGACCTGCTCCAGCCCGGCGTGCGCGGCCCGGACCATGTACGGCAACCGCCGGATCGCGTAACTCGCCATCAGCAAAATCATCGGGTTGAACCGCGGGTCGAGCAGCGTCTTCGGGAATGCGCCGGAGAAGCACCCCAGGTAGCCGAACGCGATGACCAGCCCCGGAACCGCCAGCGGCAGCATGGCCAACGCGTCGAGCCAGTCGCCGCCCCAAACGCGCCGCCGCACGCACAGCCACGCGATCCCGAACCCGATCAGGATATCGAGAACCGAGGCGAAGACCGACAGAATCAGGCTGTTGAAGAGCGCGGCCCGGGTGAGTTCGGAATTGAGCGCCCGGCCGAAGAACTCGAGCGTGAAGCCCTGCGGCAGCACGGTCAGAAACCACCTCCGGCTGACGGCCAGGAGCAGGACGCTGAGGTGCGGGACGACGGCGACAAACAGGACGCCGCCGATAAGCACGTAGGCGGCCACCCTGCCGCCGGCCGAGAGCGGCGCCTCGCGCCGTTCCACGCTGAGCCGGCCGAGGGTGGCCACGGACCGGTTCCGCGAGAGAACCCGCTTGCCGATCCAGTAACCCACGGCGGACACCCCCAGCACGAACGCCACCTGGGCGTAACCCGCCGGATTCGTGCCGATTTCCGCCACGCCGTCGTAGATCATGACCGGCAGCACGCGGCGCACGCCGAACACCAGGGGCGTGCCGAGTTCGGTGAACGACCAGATGAAGACGAGCGCCATTCCCGCGAACAGGCCCGGCATGGCCAACGGCAGGGTCACGCGGCGGAACACGCGCGCCGGGCTCGCGCCGAGATTCGAGGCGGACTCCTCCAGCGACGGATCAATGTTAGCCAGCGACGCCACAAGATTGAGGTAGAGGATGGGGAAAAGATGAAGCGTCTCCAGGAGAACGACGCCCAGCAGCGGAAACCGTCCGAGCCAGTCCACGGGCCCGTCCGTCAGGCCGAGATTCATCAACAGCGTGCTGAGCGCCCCGGCCCGGGCGAACACGGTCTTCATGCCGACAGCGCTGACGAACGGCGGCAGGATCATGGGCAAAAGCAAAAGGCCGGCGAGAATGTTCTTTCCCGGAAAGGCCCGCCGCGCGAACAGCCAGGCCAGGGGCAGAGCCACAAGCACGCAGGACGCCGTCACGAACCCCGCGATGAGAAAGCTAGTGCCCATCGCCTGAAATTGAACCGGATTGGTGAAGAGCCCGGCCACATAAATGAGCGTCAGACCTCCGGGATCCTTGAACGCACGGGTGAACACATGCGCCACCGGCCACAGCAGGAACGCGCCGAGCACGAAGACGATCGCTAAAACGGACAGTGATGTGCCTGCTCGAAAACGCATTATCTGGTTCCAACGGGTCCGCCGAGTCCGCGGAGAAGTTCGTCGAATCCCTCGCCCGTTCCCACGAGTTGCACTCCCACCGATCGCCCTTCGCTCACGACCAAGGCGCGATACACGTCATCCGTCGTTCCCTCCAGGCACAATTCGGAGTAGCCCTGCCGGGCGAGTTCTCCCGCGGAATAGAGCTCGAAATCGCGGGCCTTGAAGGTCAGCGGCATCGGTGTGGGATGGTAGGCGGCCATCGGCTGTCCGTTCAAATGAGCCACCAGATTCAACGCGGCGGATCGGCCCTGGGCCACGGCCTCCCTGACGGAGCATCGAGTGACGCCTTGGAACATGACAAGATCGCCGGCGGCAAACACCCGGGGCGCACTAGTTTGAAGGTGCGGGTTGACCCGCGCGCCCCGCTCCGTCTCCAGCCCGCACTGCCGCGCCAGCGCCAGATCGGGCCTCGCGCCAATGGCGACCACGCAGAGTTCCACGGGAAGCGCGTCGCCGTCGTCGAGCGCCAGATCCACGCGGCCCGCCTCCTTGTCTTCCGTGGCCTGGGTCACAAGGCGTCCCAGCCGGACCTCTATGCCCTTCTGCGCGATGCGGCGCAGGAGGACTGAAGAGGCACGGCTGCCGAAATGCATGGGCATCAAACGGTCCAAACGTTCCACAATAGTAGCCCGCATTCCGGCTTCCACCGCCCGCAGCGCGGTTTCGATCCCCAGAATGCCGCCCCCGACAACCGCCACGCGATGGCCCGGACCGATCAGCCGGCGAATTTGTTCCGCGTGGCGCATGCTCCACAAGGGCAACACCCGCCCCGGCGCGGACCTGCCAAGAGAGGGCATGATCGGCAGCGAACCGGTCGCGAGAACGAGGCCGTCGAAAATGCGCTCGCCGGCCTTTGTGATCAGTCGCCCGTCCGCCAGATTGCCCGCCGTGATCGGCTGGTCGAGCACAACCTCGATTTTGCGGTCCGCGTACCAGGCGGCCGGGTGCATTCGGATGGCGTCCGGCTCGGCCTGGCCGAAGGCGACCGCCACCAGACGCGGGCGGAAATAAGGCCAAACGGATTCGGACGAGAACAAGACCACTTCGATGCCGGACTCTGCCGCGCAGCGAGCGGCCTCCACCCCCGCATGCCCCGCTCCTATGACGGCGATCTTCATGCGACCAGCAGGATCGTATTCACGGCCGCCACAGTCCAACGGCGGCGATCTCCCCTCGAAAGGATCTGACTCGCCTGGGTCAGCAGCGTCGCCTTGAGCGGGACGCCGCCCGCGTCCAGCAGCACGGTCACGGTCGGGCCGTTCATGCGCAGCCCGGTCACCACGGCTTCAAACGCATTATCCGCGCCCGTGCGATCGTCCGCAGGAAGCAGGTTCTCGGGCCGGATAAGACAGGTCACGGCAGCGCCGGCCGGCGGCGGCTTGGCGCTGACCGCCTTGAGCACGCCCAGCCGGGTTCGCACGCCGCAGACGGAGCCGGCGCTTGCGCCTCCCCCCTCAGTCGCCACCCTACACTCGACACTTTCAACCCGTCCTTCGATAAGATTCGCCTCTCCGAGGAAGTCGGCGCAAAAGGAGGTGGGCGGCCGGGAATAGAGGTCCAGCGGAGCGCCGATGGCGCTGATTTGACCGGCATTCATCACCACCATCCGGTCCGCGAGCGAAAGCGCATCCGCCTGGTCATGGGTGACGTAGACGAACGTGATTCCGCTCGCCGCGTGGAGTTTCTCGATTTCCTCCCGCATTTCAACGCGGAGTTTCGCGTCCAGATTGGAGAGCGGCTCGTCCATGAGCACGATGGACGGATTCAGCACCAGGGCACGGGCCAGCACGACGCGTTGCTGCTGACCGCCGGACAATTGCCCCGGCGTGCGTTTGTCGAGCCCTTGCAGGTTGACGCGGCGGAGCACGTCCGCCACCCGGCTTCCGACTTCGTTCCGGGGCAACTTGCGCTCCACGAGCCCGAAGGCCACGTTATCGCGCACGTTCAGATGCGGCCAAAGCGCGTAGTTCTGGAACACCATGGGGGCGCCGCGTTCGTGAGGCGGAAGACCGGCAATATCGCGGCCATTGAACAGGATCGTTCCCGAATCGGGCGTTTCGAGGCCGGCGAGGATGCGGAGCAGGGTGGTCTTCCCGCAGCCCGACGGGCCGAGCAGGAAGAAAAGTTCCCCGGGTTGAACGGTGAACGACACGTGATCGAGCGCCACCACGGCTCCGAACCGCTTCGTGACGTTCCGAACTTCGATGGAGGGGATGACCGCCGGCATGCGCGCTATCCTAGCCGCGCCGGCCTGCGTATTTCAACGGTCTTTTGCGCCTCTCTGCTTGTCGGCACCCACCGCTTGACTTTTCCACGGCCTTGCCGTTTCATGGGGGCATCCGGCGGGGGGCCGGCTTCGGGAGCAAGGGAGCCACACCGATATGCCAGACACGCCTTTCGGAATCGTCTTGCAAGGCGACGCCGCAAGCCTCAGCCGCACGTACGAACGGTTCGAACGCCAGCCGGTGGACTGGGAATGGATGCCGGAGGTTCGCGACGTCGAACATTTTCAAACGACGCTGGCGCGGCCCGTCTCCGTCTCCGGTCCGGGCACCTTCTTCGGCCGCGCGCAGCGCACCCTGAGTTTCGAACCCTCCCCGGTCGAAGGCTGGTGGTTCGACCGCACGGACCGGCCCGAGGACATGCCGATCCGGGTGGCGGCCAACAACGTCTGGACAACCCAACGCAACATCGTCTTGTGCAGCGGCTCTCCGCACAACTACATGCGCATGGTGGAACACATCGTCGCGCTGAAGCTCGGCCTCGGTATAGATAACGTCATGATCCGCATGGATTCGGGCGATCCGCCCCTGTTCGACCGCGGCAGTCTCGACCTTGTGGAAACCCTCGACCGCGCCGGACTCGAACGCACTCGGGCGCCCATTCCCTACGTAACCGTCAGAGAACCGGTGTCGGTTCTGGGACCGAACGGCAGCTTCCTGATCTTCAGACCTTGCACAGGCCCCCTCCCCCTCCTGAATCTGGACTGCGCGGTGGACTTCAAGACGGCCATCGGCAAACAACGCATCCGGATCCGGCTGACGCCCGAGACCGCCCGCTACGGGGCCGAAGCGCGAACCAATTGCTCGTTTCTGCAAATGCTCTTTACCAAGACCGTCGGGCAGTTCCTGGCCGACGTGCGCAATCTCGGCTATACGACCCGGAATATCCTGATCGCGGGGCGCTGGGGCTACTACAATAAGCCGGCGCTGATCCACGAAGGAAAGTCCTTGGAGGCGGCCTGGCACAGAGCCATTCTGGACCTGGTCGCCGCCATCGCCCTGGTGGATACCGGCCGGTTCGTCGGCGATGTGATCTCCTACAAAGCCGGCCACGCGCTCGACGTCACCCTGGTTCGCCGCCTGTACGAACACAACCTGCTGTGTCCGTTCACGCCGCCGCGAACCTCGGACTAGCTGCCTGTTGACAATCTGGCATGACCCTCAGCCACCATCTGGAACAGAAAGACGCAGCCCGCATAGCGGCGCAAGAGAGGACCCGATGCGTGTTTTGTTAATCGCCCCTAACCGGCAGACCTTCGTCCATCCCGTCCCGCCGATCGGCATGTTGTACCTGGCGGCGATCTTGCGCCAGAAGGGCCATACGGTGCGCGCGCTCGACCTGATGTTTGCCCCCGATCCGCTCGTGGCGCTCACGAACGCGGTGGCTGATCTCGACCCCCAACTGATGGGCCTTTCCATCCGTAACGTTGACACGTTATTCTCCAAAACCCGTTTCGAGATTCCCGACCTGCAACGGTATGTGCGACACCTGCGGACCCTCAGTACCGCCCCCGTCATCCTGGGCGGCGCCGGCTTCAGCCTGTTCCCTGAACTCCTCGTGGAGCATTTGGAAGCGGAATACGGAATGGCCGGCGAGGCGGACGAGGCCCTCCCCTTGTTCCTCGATCGGCTCACCGCCCATGCGGACGTTGCCGACGTGCCGGGCTTGGTCTGCCGTCGAGCCGGCCGCATCGTCTCCCAACCCCCGCAGCGCGTCGCCGACCTGGACGCGATCCCGTTCCAGGCGGTGGACCAGATTGACTATCGCCAATATGGACGCCGCCGCGGCAACATGGGAGTGTTCACCCGCAAGGGGTGTCCGCTCGACTGCATCTATTGCCCGGAGGCGCCCCTCCACGGACACACCCCCCGGCTGCGCTCCGCCTCGCGCGTTGTGGATGAAATCGAGTTCATTGTGGACCAGACCGGGGTGCGCTATTTCGATTTCGCCGATACGCTGTTCAACGCCCCGCGTTCTCACGCCATGGACGTCTGCCAGGCCCTGGTGGATCGCAAGACGCGCATCCGGTTCGAAGTGGAACTCAACCCCGTGGGCCAGGATGAGGAAAGCGTCCGGCTGCTCAAGGCGGCCGGGTGCATGGGCGTGGACCTCACCGCCGATTCCGGATCGGACCGGATGTTGGTCTCGCTCAACAAGGGATACACGGCAGCCATGGTGTCCGACGTGGCGCGCCTGTATCACAAGCATGGCATCCCATACACGGCTGGGTTCATCCTGGGCGGGCCCGGGGAGAACCGTGAAACCATGGAAGAGACCTTGACATTCGCACGGACCCGACTGCCAGGCGTATGCGGCTACTACTATGCGGTCGGGATCCGCATATTTCAGGGGACCGCACTGGCGGCGCATTGCCAGCAGGAGAGCGGAGGGCGTGCGGCGGAATTGGACCTGCGTTTCTACCTCAGCCCCGGACTGGATTCCGCCTGCATGGAGCGCCTGATCCAGGCCTACCATCAGGATTGGCGCATGTATCTCTGCGATTTCTTCTATGAGGAGCCTCTGGCGTCCTCGCTGCGACTCGCTGACCGCTTCAACGTGCGTCCCATCTGGAAAGCGGGAAGGTTTCCCCGGCTGTTCGAATTCGCCTGTTCGGGTGGCCGTCGTAGAATCCGATGGGATCAGGAACAACGCCGTTTATGCGGGCCAGCGGCCTGAAGAACCTCTACGGGGAGGTCGAGCCCTGCCGTCAGAAAGGACAACCATTAAGGCCATGAAAGGAAAGCCGCTGAATCGCTGGTTGCTGGTGGACTACGCCGGCTATCCCTTTGCCCCGAACAGCCTGATGCCGGACAATGGACTGGCCAACCTCGCCGGGGCCTTGCTCCATAACCGGAAGGACGTCGAGATTCTCGACTACTGCACGGTGAGTACGGTTCGACGCATGACGACGCCGGAGCTGAGCGCTCAACTCTCGAAGGCTTGGGACACCCTGCGGCAAAGCAAGGGGGGGCTGCTTGCCTCGGCCAGGAAATGGGCGACGCTGCCGGTGCTGCACCGCGGCGAAAGGGAAAGGCGCCGACTTCAGGATCGAGCCTTGACCGCGATGGAGGATGAAATCGTGGCCCACGTCCGCGGCAAGGGCGTGAATGCCGTGGGATTCAAATTGTGGAATGGCGATGGCATCGAGGGCTCCTGCCGCATCGCCAGGCGCATCAGGACGATGTGCCCTGACGTCCGCCTCTTTGCCGGCGGGCCGCACGTGGATCTGTTCATGGAACGGATCCTCGACCGGTACCCGTTCTTCGATGCCTTGGTCTATGGCGAAGCGGAAGAAACCATCCGGTGGCTCGCCGAAAACGGCGGCGATCCGGCGGCTTTCGAAACCATTCCCAACCTTATCTATTCCCGCGACGGCATCCTTCGCCGCACGGAAGAACGCATGGTCGCCAATCTCGACGATCTCCCCATTCCCACCTACGACCCGGCTGTCTATCCGGCTATGGCGGGTGACGAAAAGATCAAAGTGATCGTCATCGACGAAAGCCGCGGGTGCAAGAACGACTGCGCGTTTTGCGTGCATCCGGTGAAGAGCCACGGTCGAGTCAGAACCAAGAGCATCGGCCGGCTAATCAAAGAAATCCGGACGCTGGACGAACGATACGGCTACCGGGTCTTCCGGTTCGCCGGCTCTTGCACCCCGTACAGCCTGCTCAACCAGTTTGCGGCCGAAGTGACGGCTCAGGGTTTGCCCGTTCGCTATGCGTCCTTTGCCCACGTCCGCGACAGCGAGGAAGCGGATTTCCAGGCCATCCGCAAGTCCGGCGGGCTGGCGCTTTTTTTCGGAATCGAATCGGGAAGCCAGCGCATCCTCGACGCGATGCGAAAGCGGATCCGCGCCGAACGGATCGTCGAAACCCTCCGGAGTTCGAAGGCCGCCGGCATCTTCACCGTGGGCAGCATCATCTTCCCGGCGCCCGGCGAAGATGCCGCCTCGGAGGAGGAGACGATCTCCTTGCTCCGCGAGGCCAAACCGGACTCCCTCATGCTGCAGGCGCCCATCGTGGCGCCGCGCACGGACTGGTTCAATTCCCCGGAGAAGTATGGCATCCGATTCCGCAGCAAGGAGGAGTATTTGAACGTTGCCATGACATGGAAGATCAGGATCCAACTTCCACCCAAATTCTGGAGCCCCATGCCGATTTGGATAGACGGGCGGCCGTATCGCCGGACTCTTTCAAAAACGGGAGGCTTCGCCCGCCGCCTGGTGGAACTCGGAATACCGACGTCTATCACAGATGAGACTTACCTCATGAGCATGAGAGCGGGCCTGCCTGCCGTCTTCTTTCGCGACGCGACGCTCGCGGCGTTTTTCGCCGGCGACGCCGGATCGCTGCAAGCCCTGGTCCGCAAGGTCAATGGCGGCTCGTGACCATCGGCGCGACGGCACCCATGGGCAGGCGGGCGACGATCCGGGTGCCTTTCCCCGTTTCGCTTTCGATCCGCATGGAACCGCCGTGGGCTTCCACCGCCTGCCGGGCAATGAACAGTCCGAGCCCCGTGCCGCCTTGCTTCTTGGTTGTAAAGAACGGCTGGGCGGCCCTCTGGATCTGGTCCGGACTCATCCCGCAGCCGTTATCTTCGACTCCAATATCCACGGCATCCTCGCCGGCATAACGCCACCACACCCGTACCTCCCCAGCCCCGGGCTCGACCGCCTCGATTGCGTTTGAGACGAGGTTCTGTACGGCGCGACCGATCTGAAGGCGGTCCACCTCGATCAGGCAGGGCTTGTCCGAATCGTCCTGAACAAGCCGAACCCCGCGCTCGACGGCCAAATGACGGCATTCGCGCAGCATCTCGGTCAGAAAATCGGTCAAGTTGGTCGAGGTCCTGTTGATCCTTCCGCGACTCACCCCGAGCCAGAGATCGGACAAGTCCTTGCACCGTACGACGCTCTTCTCGATGTTGTCCATGTACTCGGACGTTTCAGTCCAACGGTCGCCCAGTTTCTCCCTCGACTGCTTTAACTCATCCGCCAACAAATCCATGTAGCCCATGATCGCCATCAGCGGGTTGCGGAGATCATGAACTAACTCGGCGGACTTTTGCCCCATCGAGGCCAGCACGTTCTTGTGGGCCAGTTCCTCCTGAAGCGCCTTATTGATCTGCCCCAGATCCTGCTCGACATGACGTCGTCGTCGTTCCGCTCTGCTTCGATGCACGTGCCTCCGAACGATGTCTTGAAGCTCGTACGTGTCGAAAGGTTTCTTGATGTATTCGTTGGCGCCGAGGCGGATGGCCTCCTGGGCCGTTTCCAAGGCGCCGAAGCCGGTGAACATGATGACCGATACGGCGGTATCCCGTTCGCGAATCCCTCGCAGTCCCTCGATCCCGTTTTTGCCGGGCATCCGGATATCCATGATGATGACGTCGGGGTGGTGCTGTTCGAGCAAAGCCAACCCCGCATCCACGGAGTCCGCGCAAAAGACGTGGCACTCGTTCTTAAGCAGAATGCGCAGGCTTTCGCGCGGCCCCCGCTCGTCGTCAATCACCAAGACTTTGCCCGGCATCTCATTCGCAACGTTCATCGCGGTCCCCTCGATCAAAACGAGAGACCGTAAGCCAACTGCAGCATGTGCGAGGTCTTCACGCGATACTCGCCATTGTAAGCGGGATTCACGTTATCAGCGATCGAACGATCCTGGTTGAAAGAGATGGCATAGGTCAGGTCCACCGTCTGGCCGCCCTTGCGATACCCCACTCCGGCGGAAACCACATGCTGATCGGAATCGGGAAGAATCGGAGCAAGAGTCTGATCGGGCACGGGGCTCTGCATAAATATATACCCGCCCCGCAGCGTCCATTCCGGCGCAACCTGCCAGGCGGCGCCAAAGCCGGCGGTCCAGATGTCAGCCCACTGCTCGGGAACCGTGGAGGAGGGCAGCAACATGCTGTCGCGGCCTATGTCAAGATTCAGGGAATCAAATTTCGAGAACCGAATCCTCTCGATATCCACACCGACGCGCAAGGCGTCCGTGACCTTCACGGCATAGCCGAGGCCGACAATGTCGGGAAACTCAATGGAGGTTCCGAAGTCGCTTTTCGCCGCGACCGCCATTTGTAACGATGGGGGAATGTCGCTGGCCTGGAAGTCACCGTTGTAGTCCACTTTCACCGGTGAGCGGTAGGACAGGCCAAGGGTTTGCCGGGGAGTGATCTGCCACGTCAGTCCAACATTGGCCCCGACTCCTTCGCCGTCGCCTTTAAACTTCGCAACGCCCGGCCGGTCCATCCTATTGTGCGTCATGAGGCCCCAGGGAAGCAGTTGGCGCATATCCAGTTGCGACCAGAACACGTCCAGGCCCGCGCCGACGGCAATGTCGTCCGTGAGTTTCGCGGCGATCGTGGGGTTAAAGTTAACAACCTTCAACTCCGCGAAGTACGGCGCGGTAAACGAGAACACGCTGTTCTGATCCCACACGGTGGACTGGCCGAACGGCGTCGTGATTCCGATCCCGAAGACGCAGCCTTTGAGAGGATAGGCGACGAAGACATCGGGCAACGTCTTCCAGGCATCCTTGGTTTTTGAACTCGCGCCCAGTGGGGAAGTGTATTCCGTTTCCGAGTGAATGAAGTCTACCGATACCATCGCTGAAGGCTTCTCCACTTTGGTCAAATTGGCTGGATCATAAGCCATGGCGGAGGCGTCCTCAACCAAGGTGTAACGGGCGCCGACGGCACCCAACCCGGAAGCGCTTTCCGGCGGATTTCTTAATCCGTTGGCAAACGCAGTTGTGGATCCATACCCAATAAGCCCCACGGCTACCGCCACGACCGAATACAGCATCCAATCCGATTCATTCTTGTTCACGTTACTCCTCCTTAATGGATTACCCGTCGGAACAGCACCCTCTCTGATCCGGCAATGTGCATTAGCACGTCTCGTTCCAAACTTAGTATTCACAAAAAACAGCAAAATAATGCCATTATTGGCGCGTATACTGAACATGGGTGATCTATTCTGTACAATTTTGAACATCGGTATCGCAAGCTATGCACACTATTGTACAAGAATTCAAGATCAGCGACTTTCGCATCAGTCTGGATTGTGACTTGCCTGATACGCAGCCGTTGCCCTATATGTAATTTGTGAGTTGGGGAATTGAAAACCGCCGATCATCCTCATCATGAAACGATGCCAGTTCTTTGAGTTTGGCGATCAACCGTGGTTGCGAGGTTGGTTCAGGGAAGCCTATCTTGATGGATTGAACCTCGCGCTGCGCGTCGCTAGACAATACGACGGAATGCAACGCCCTTTCGCCGAATGGGCTGCCAGGACGAATTCGAAGAGCGTACTCGATATGGGCTCTGGCGGAGGAGGGCCCATCTCGACCCTGATGCGAGCGGCGCAGAAGGATCACGTCGCCATGCCGTTGGTGGTTCTGTCCGACCTGCATCCAAGCCCAGCCCACTATGCTCAACTGGCCAGCCGCCTCGGAAGCCGGATCGATTACGTGGCGGAGCCGGTCTCCGCGACGAATGTTCACCGCAAAGAGTTTCGCCTTCGGTCCCTCTGTTCGGCATTCCACCACTTCCCACCGGATATGGCCCGGCGCATCATTGAAGATGCGGTCCAGAACTGCGACGGAATCTTTATTATGGAGCCTTTTGATCGCGACTTTCGCCGCTTTTTCATGGTTCTATTGATGGGTCCTGTTCTCTACATGCTGGCACCGTTTCTTTCGCCGCGCTTCAGATTCAAGAAGTTCCTGGTGTCTACCTTATTGCCCGTTGTGCCGTTGATGCTGCTCTTTGACGGATGCGTCAGCGTGCTGAGAGTTTACAGGGAAGAAGAAATCAAGGCCATGTTTCCGGCGGAAGCATTGGAAACCTTTGAATTCAAATCCGGATCGGTTCCTTATCTCGGATTGTTTCGCTCGACCTACTTTTTCGCCTCACGAACCAACGCATCTCCGTAGGACGATCCGACTTGGCCCGGAATGTTGACACTCTCACCAATGCCACAGGCATTCTTGAGTCGTTGGATAGTAATTCACACTTCTTTTGGGTCACTTTTTATGTTGTTAATGCGTGATAGCTGTGTTTGTATGCGAACACTTATGAACAGGTCATATTTTGCCTGTTCATAATTGTACAATCAGTGTAGGTTAAGTGCAGAGAGAAAGTTTTGCCTAGGTGCATTCTTACTCTATGAGCATGCGGAACAGGGTAGTCATCACAGGGCTGGGGGTGTTCGCTCCGAATGGCATAGGCAAGGATGCTTTCTGGAAGACGTTGATCGAGGGCAAAACAGGCATAGGCCCCATTACTCTATTCGATGCGAGCGCACACCCTTCACGCATAGCCGGCGAAGTCAAAGGGTTCGATCCAAAGATACACATCGGCCCTGACGTCAATGTCAAACGGCTGGCGCGACAGACCCAACTGGCTCTCGCGGCAACCCGGCAGGCTTTATCGGACGCCTCGCTCGAAGAAGCCGATCTGGCTGCTGAAAACTCGGTCCCTTTGGTGCTGGGGGTCGGGTGCGCCGCGATGGACATCATTGAGGACGGGATGACCCGGTTTCTCGACAAGGGCCCAAACCGGGTTCAGACGCATATCGTCCACGGCGGACAGCCGCACCACGCGGCAAGCGTGGTCGCCCAGCATATCCCGTTGATCACTCGATCCACGACTATTTCGTCCGCCTGTGCCGCGGGACTTGACGCCATTGGCCTCGCCTTCGACCTGGTGCGAAAAGGCAAAGCGGACGTGGCTCTCTGCGGCGGGACCGATGCGCCCATCAACCCCATGACGTTTGCCTGCCTCGCCAAGACGGGGCTCCTCTCGCTGCGCAACGAGGCGCCGGAG
>Ga0182021_10003116_pt1 | contig 19482 bp, 22 predicted proteins | sample 612E3MmetaG_FD_120493 | JGI IMG/M metagenome (GOLD analysis project Ga0182021, IMG submission 120493) | Permafrost microbial communities from Stordalen Mire, Sweden - 612E3M metaG (Illumina Assembly) | ecosystem: Environmental > Terrestrial > Soil > Wetlands > Permafrost | place: Sweden... | reverse complement strand
AGATAACAAAGTGCGTTAAATAAATTGAATAAACCACTATCGAAGAGTATACTCTATCTATGAGCAAAAAGGGACTAAAAGTAAAACATTTCCTCTCCGTTACCGACGTCACTCCTGAAGAATTTAAATTTCTTCTCGACTATGCAATGGAGTTGAAATCACGCGGTTGGATCTCGTTATTAAAGAATCGGACGCTGGCAATTCTTTTTGAGAAGCCATCGCTGCGGACCAGGGTTAGTTTTGAAGTGGCTATGCGGCAATTGGGCGGACAGACTCTTTATCTATCGCCGGAAGAAGTCGGACTGGGTAAGAGAGAATCAATACCTGATGTTGCCAGGGTTCTGAGCCGTTTTGTCGATGGCATTGTAGTGCGTACGTTTGCGCAACGCAATTTGGAAGTCCTGGCTGAGTATTCTTCCGTCCCAGTTATAAATGCACTGTCTGATTTTGAACATCCCTGTCAGGCTTTGGCGGACATGCTGACCGTTTACGAGAAGAAAGGGAAGCTAAAAGGATTGACGTTAGGATATATTGGCGATGCAAATAACGTTGCTAATAGTTTAATTATTGCCTGTGCCATGACAGGAATGAACTTTAATATTGCTTCTCCGAAAGGATACACCATCGATAAATCGGTCTTGAAAAAAGCCCGTGGTTATGCCAAAGACAGCGGCGCTAAGATATTTTGCTACGAAGATCCGCGGGAAGCAGCCAAAAATATTGATATCATCTATACTGATACCTGGACGAGCATGGGGCAGGAGGCGGAAGCGGAGGTTCGCCGCAAAGTATTTGCGGATTATCAGATTAATGAAAAATTACTGGCACTGACGAAAAGGAATTCTATCATTATGCACTGTTTGCCGGCGCATCATGGGGAAGAGGTGGCAGTGGGGATTCTGGATAGCGCCCGGTCTGTAGTTTTTGATCAGGCGGAAAATAGATTGCACGCGCAGAAAGCGTTGCTGGCATGGATGCTCGCTAAAAAATAACGACTTCTCCCTTACTTTTTCCATATATTCTTGATTTGGAGTGATTATTGAGTAGACCAATTGTAGCTATTATCGGGCGGCAAAATGTCGGAAAGTCCACCTTGCTTAACCGTCTCGCCGGCAAACGGATTTCCATTGTTCAAGATCTGCCGGGAACTACCCGCGACCGTGTTTTTGCCGATGTTTCCTGGAATGACAAGACCTTTACGCTGATCGATACCGGCGGATTAGAATTAGGCATGGAAACCGAAATAGACCGCGGAGTCAAAGAGCAAATCTCCCAGGCTATGTCTGAGGCAGATGCTATTATTTTTATGGTCGATGTTACAGATGGTATCATGCCTGCCGATACGGAAATTGCCGACCTTGTCCGGCGATTGAAAAAGCCAACACTACTTGTGGCTAATAAAGCCGATAATGATAAATTAGAATCGCAGGCTTCCGAATTCTACCAGTTAGGCCTGGGCGATCCCTTCGTTATCAGCGCCTATCACGGACGTAGCACCGCAGAGTTGATAGAACAAATCATCGCTATTTTACCAGATGTTGTGCCATATGTTGATGAAGCCGATTTAATGAAGGTCGCCATTGTCGGCAAGCCCAATGTAGGTAAATCGATGCTTCTCAATGCTATCCTGGGTAAGGAACGTGTCATCGTATCCGATGTCCCGGGAACTACGCGCGACGCAATAGATACCACGGTTGACTTCTTAGGAAATAACGTGTTACTTATAGATACGGCCGGCATCAGAAAAAGAGGACAGGTGGAGACGGGCATCGAACAATACAGCGTTCTCCGCTCAATGCGCGCTATTGACCGGTGTGATGTCGCTCTCCTGGTACTTGATGCCACCGAGATGTTCTCTGCTCAGGACATGCATATCGCAGGCTATATTCAGCAGGCTTTCAAGGGTATTGTTATAGTTGTAAACAAATGGGATCTCGTCACCAACGAGAATCAAGCCTTATGGGCAGAAAATACCAGAAAACAGTTTAAATTTATGTCTTATGCCCCGGTCCTGTTTATCTCTGCTAAAACGGGGCAGGGAGTCGACAAGGTGATGCCTCAGGTATATCAGGTGTATCAGGAGAGAATAAAACAGCTTCCGGTTGCCGAGCTAAACGGCGTAATACAGGACGCAATTGCCGCCCATAATTTACCGCGTAAGGGTAAAATTGTGTTGTCTATCAAAAGCGTAACTCAAACGGAAATCAATCCCCCTACTTTTACGTTCAAGGTCAACAATAGTAATATTGTTCACTTTTCCTACCGGCGCTTTTTGGAAAACAAACTGCGCGAGGCATTCGGTTTTACCGGTACGCCATTACGGTTGGTATTTAAAACCGGAGGCGAGTCATGATAGTTGCCATGATGATCGCCCGCTATCTGGCATCGATATTTATCGGCTATATATTAGGGTCTATCCCATGGGGTCTGATTCTTGCTAAAAGGATGGCTGGTAAAGACGTCAGGGAGTGGGGAAGCGGGGCGATCGGGGCAACAAATGTCATGCGCACTGCAGGGAAAAGAGTAGCCATTCTTTCCGGCGCATTGGATTTCATCAAAGGGGCTGCTGCAGTATTTATCGCAAAATTGATTGTTGGAAACAGTTATATAGTGGTGGGTCCGCTTAGTTTCGGCCCGTTGTTTGGCGCAGTACTGGCCGGTTTAGCGGCGGTGGCCGGTCATAGCTGGTCGATTTATCTCAAGTTTCATGGCGGCAAAGGTGTAGCGACGTTCTTTGGCGGTTTAGTGGCTTTAGTCTGGTCTGTAGCTTTATTTGGTGGTGAAATATTAGGTCTTGGCGCTGTTTCGACGCTATTTATGTCGTTGGGTTCAATCGCCGGCGTAGTGGGCACTTACGCTATTCTTGTTCCGCTTACCATCTTTAGCGGCTGGTCTCCTGACTATCTTTTATATGCATTTGTCGGTTCTGCCATAATTATCTACCAACACAGAGGTAATATTGTCCGCTTATTCAAAGGCATAGAGCGGAAACTTGGGCAAAGGGCTGAGAAAGTGCGTGTTCATACCGGAGAACGGGTTAAAAAGTCATAGCAGGAAATTACGTAGTTTTAAAAGAGTGATGCCCCGATTAAATCCAGCTACAAATAATTAAGCAGGTCTGCCGGGTGTTTTATTACAGCTTTGGCGCCTGAGGCTAACAATTCTTTTTTAGAGCGAAAACCCCAGAGTGCCCCAACTGCAAACATCCCTGCGGCATTCGCGGTTTTCATATCGATGTCGGAATCACCGAGGTAAAGGAATTGTGACGGTTCAATATCCAATTTTTTTGCTATCTGGAGCGACGCTGTGGGGTCTGGCTTATTAGGCACTCCTGATCTTGACCCTGCAACAAGAGTAAAGTGCCATCCTGATAGCAGTCTGGAAACGCACGTATTAGTTAAGTCATCCGCTTTATTAGACAACACCGTTATTTTGATATTTTTAGCAATCAGCGCATCTAGCAATTCAGGAATGCCCTGATAGGGCTGGGTATGATCCGCCCAATGAATTGCGTATTCGGCATTCAGCCGGTCGAGCAACTTGTGCACGGTCTCAATATCCCGATGGTTTTCCGGCAGCGCGCGGAAAACGAGATTTTCCCTGCCTTCTCCGATTAATTTTTTATACTCTTCATTATTATGCGTCGGGAAACCCAGGTCTTCCAATCCCTTGTTAACTGAATCGGCAAGATCCTGAAGCGTGTTTAACAATGTTCCATCGAGATCAAACAAGACTGCAAGATGTTTCAAATAATTTACCCTTTCTATGTCATCGTTAATGAAACTATGAGATCTAACTAACCCAAACGTTTTTTCAGTTCAGTGAACTGATTTCGCAGTCTTTTAGGGAGGCGATCGCCGAATTGAGAAAAGAACTTTTCCATCTTGGTAATTTCCAGCTTCCATGCGTCTGTATCGACTTTAAGTAATTCCTCCATATCATCCTGAGGAATATTAAGACCCTTCAGATCCAGGTCATTATCGTTGGGCAAATATCCGATCGGCGTCTTTCTCGCGTCAACCTTGCCGTCAACGCGTTCGCACATCCACTTGAGAGCGCGACTATTCTCTCCAAACCCCGGCCATAAGAATTTACCGTCTTTGCTCTTGCGGAACCAGTTAACGTAGAAAATTTTCGGCGCCTTATTATGTAATTTGTCGCCCATCTCAAACCAGTGTTGAAAATAATCTGCCATATTATAACCGCAGAATGGCAGCATCGCGAACGGGTCATATCTTATACCGACGTCATCCAGGATCGCAGCTGTCGGTTCCGAAGCGGCCGTCGCTCCCATAAAAACACCATGGTCCCAATCAAATGCTTCTGATACCAGCGGAACCACCCCGGAACGCCTCCCTCCGAAGATGAAGATATCTATGGGCAGTCCTCCTGGTGTTTCCCAATCGGGAGAAATGATCGGACACTGCGATGCCGGGGCGGTGAAACGCGAGTTAGCATGGGCCGCTGGTTCTTTTTTATCTGGGGTCCAGTCACGGCCTTTCCAGTCAATCAAGTGGGCTGGCAACCCTTCCATTCCTTCCCACCAGACATCACCATCGTCGGTCAAAGCACAATTGGTAAAGATGGTGTTCTTTTTTATTGTCTCCATTGCCATCGGATTCGATTTATAAGAAGTGCCCGGTGCCACCCCGAAGAAACCTGATTCGGCGTTGATGGCTCTTAATCTACCGTCAGGTCCAATTTTCATCCAGGCAATATCATCGCCGATACACTCCGCTTTCCAGCCGGAAATTGTCGGCTGAATCATTGCCAAATTAGTCTTGCCGCAAGCTGAGGGGAAGGCGGCCGTAATGTGATATTGCTTTCCTTCAGGGTTTGTCAGCCGCAAGATGATCATGTGCTCCGCCATCCACCCTTCGCGTTTCGCAATCGCTGAACCGAGTCGGAGCGCCAGGCATTTTTTCCCGAGAAGTGCATTCCCGCCGTAGCCGGAGCCATAAGACCAGATTGCATTCTCATCGGGGAAATGGCTGATATATTTTTTCTCCACGGGAGCACAAGGCCAGGCAACATCATTCTGCCCTTTTTCCAATGGAACGCCAACAGAATGGAGACATTGAATAAAATCTGCGCCTTTATTCAGTAATTCAACTACTTTAATGCCGACACGCGTCATAATATGCATATTACACACTACGTAAGGGCTATCCGTAAGCTCAACTGCCAGCTTCGACCACGGTGATCCAACCGGTCCCATAGAGAAGGGGATGACATACATTGTCCGGCCTTTCATACATCCCTTATACAAAGCCGTCATTGTTGGCTTTAATTCGTCGCTATTTACCCAATTGTTGGTTGGTCCGGCTTCGTCTTTGTTTTTTGTGCTGATAAAAGTTCGCGATTCAACGCGTGCAACATCACTGGGATCGGAACGGAACAGATAACTATTGGGGCGCTTTTTCAAGGGAGTTGCTTTACCCTCCGCGACCATCTGCGCCATCAGTAAACTATATTCTGCCTTACTCCCGTCACACCAGAAAACCTTGTCGGGCTGGCAAAGAGCAACAACCTCATTTACCCACTTACTTAATTTCTCGTTCTTTAAATTGTAAGCCATGAGAATGATCTCCCTAATTAAAAATCAAGCATGCGATAATATTTTCAGGTTAAGATGGAAATGGATTTTCAGATGAATTAGCTTTTGCCGTAATGAGAACTAATTATAAACGAAAGTATTATACGTTTATTATAACACGGCTTAAAATGAGCCTGTTAAGGATATTAATAACAAAGAGACGGAATCTTGCAACTCCGTCTCTTTGTTTAATTATTCAAATTGGTGGATTATTTACCTGATTTCTTGAACAGGCTGGACGGCCACCAGCTCCACCGGCCGACGAGCGTAGCAATCGCAGGCACAAGCAACGCTCTGACAATAAAAGTATCTATTATTACACCCACTGCTATTGCAGATCCGATCTGAACTACAACGCGAAGCGGAGCCGTGATAAGTGTCGCAAAAGTGCCGGCGAGAATAATTCCGCAAGCTGTAATAACACCGCCTGTATTCGCCACTGCGTGACTTACCGCCTCTTTCATCGGTCTCTGGTGCGCTTCTTCGCGAATCCGTGACATAAGAAATATATTATAGTCCGCTCCCAGAGCTACCAGAATTACAAAGATAAATAACGGTATCATATAAATCATGCTGCCTTGTTTCATAACATCCAGGAAAAGCCATGTTGCGATACCAAGAGTCGTGCCATAGTTGAGAAGGACGGTAGCCACCATGTAAAGCGGCGCCACCAGACTTTGCATTAGAATCATTATCACAACAAGAATACCGGCAACGGAGACACCGACCACTCTACCAAAATCGGCATCGTTGGTCAGCATAATATCAGCCCGTGTTGCACTTTCACCCCCTATGTAATGAGAGCTTCCTGCTAGAGTCGAGGCACTGACACTGGTATTAACCGCTTTCCTGAGTTGCGCGACAGTGGTAATAGTATCAGACGAATACGGGTCACCGCTGAGCACAATATTGATTCTGGCAATTGTTTTGTCACCGGAGAAGTACGTATTTTGAAGATAAAGAGTAAAGGACGTGTTTCCTTGCAATTCGAATTCACCGCCAAGTCCGTTCAAGTTTTCCGCCAGTTTATCAATTGCGCTTTGCAGTTGCCCGAATATTACAGGTAGATCTGCCGGTTGGGCCGAGGAGATTTGAGTGGCAACCGTAGAAATCTGTTTCAGATTTACAATGGCCTGCTGGAAATTCTCACTCTGGATGATCCCCGGATATTGTAACGCCAATCCCTGCAACAACTGACCTGATGTTTGTAGTGACGCTATTTTATCAAGTCCGATGCCTTTACCCGCATCGCTACCGATGTTACGATCCTGAATCGCTAACCCTGAAAGCTGACTGCTCGGCGCTGAAAAATAATCCAAGCGGGAAACCCCTTGAACGTTTTGTATTGATTGCGCAATTCCTTCAATTGCTTTCAAGGAACCGGAACTAGTGATATTTCCTTGGGGAGATTCTATCAATAGATAAAGCGGTGATAACTCTCCCGCCGGGAAATGCGCATTCATTATTTTAAAACCCTCTACAGATTGCGCTTTTTGCGGTAGTTGATTGATTATATCCGCGGAACGTACAAGTTGAGGTAATGCCGTATACGGCAGCACTAACACAACAAGGATGGGAATGACTACCATGATCGGATGCTTGCTTACCCAATCGCCCACAACACGCCATCCGAACCGGCCTTCCTTTTTTACGCCCGTGATTTTTGCGGGCCAGAAAAGAATATTACCGAAGAGTGACATCAGTGCCGGCACCAGAGTTAAACCGGCAATTAGCGTAACCGCTACACCGATCGCCAATGCGTATCCGGTAGTCGTATTCATGCCGAAACGTGATATCCCTAAAGATAAAAAAGCGACAATTACAGTTAGCGCGCTGGCAGCGATCACCGGACTGATGCGTTTTGTCGCCTGTAACTGTGCTTCATCACGCCCCTTTTGCTTCAACTCCTCCCGGAAACGGGACACGATAAAAAGACAATAATCTGTGCCGACCCCGAAGATGATTACCACCAGGTATGCTTCTGACAGCGTGGAAAACTTGGCCCCCGCTTGTCCCAAAAACCCGATTATCCCCGATGACACGGCAAAACTGCAACCGATAGCAACCAAGGGCAGAAATATCGCAATCGGAGACCGATATATAATAAGCAATAAAATAGCGACCAATATCACAGTCACGAGAGTAGTGCGGTTGATTGTTTGTTGAATGGACGCAAACATATCCTGAAACAAGCCCGTTTCACCGGTAAGATATGCTTCAAGATGCGGGTAATTCTGGGCCATATAATTTCGTATTTGCTGGACGTTTGTTTTAGCAGCATCAGAAAGCGAACTCACCGAAAAATCCACGATTATCATCATCGTTGTCTGATCTGTACTGATCAATGTCGAACGCAACGCGGCATTCTCGTAGATAGATGTCACTCGCTCAATATCCTTGGGGGCTGCGCCGGATACCAGCCAATCATGAATCGACTGAGCAGCATCCATATCAGCGGAAGAAAGACCGTTTACGTCGTGGATTACAATAACCGCGTTGCCCGCTGATGTCGCAGTGGTGGAGACAAACTTTTCACTCAGTAACTTGCCGGCTTCAGCCGACTCTGTATCTTTGGGCAAGAATTGGCTTTCATCGGTGACTCCGACCTTGGAGATTTTAGGAGCAACCAGAAATAATATCACCGCAGCCGCTATCCAGACAATGGTGATGATCAATCGATATTTCTTTGTAAATTCTGCTAATTTACTAAACATTTCTCTACCTCTTCCCTTACCGTTTTAAGTAGCACTTTAGTTGGAATTTGCGGTTTGGGACTTCACATTACGCAGTAGGATCTCCGCAACTTCTTTCGCTTTTTTAAGCTCGTCATGGCTTAACCCATGCAACAATTTTTCCATTTGGAATTGCCCCAACTTCCACATGCGGTCGATAACTGATTGCCCCCGGGCAGATAACGCGCAAATCACGACACGACGGTCTTCAGGGTCGGTTCTCCGGACTACCAGTTTCTTTTTCAGAAGATTATCCATAATACCGGTCGCAGTTGGTAAGGCTATATCAAGCATTGCGGCGATAGAACCCATTCGACTTGGGCCTTCCGAATGCAGTAACAATAGAACTCTCAGTTGCGCAACCGACATATCAGATGTCAACCATTCAGGCGGAATACTCAGTTTAATTACTTGAAATATATCCTCCGATAATTTAAGAATACCCGACACCAATAAATCTTGCTCCAGGCCTTTGTCACTTTTTGGTTTATTCATTTTATTAGCCTTATCATAATTATTTTGTTTAGCCTAACTATTTAAACGATAATCCCAAGATAATATTTTGTCAATAGCCCCATATCCCCGGCTCGTTTTTCATTGTTTCACATTCTGACAATTTAATCCGGTTCGATTCAAAGAGGAATTCCAGAATAAGCCATAAAAATGACATAATAATTTTGGGAAATACATCATTTTGTTATTCCAGAAACTGGAAACACCTGATACAATCTAGTTAGCGATTCCATCTATCGTTAGAAAATATTGTCACCAATCTGGAAAGGAGGAGTTAAAATGGCTTTACAACATGTAACAGGTAAAAACAAAGGGCAAATCGTCTTATACGCGCTGAGTACTTGCCCATGGTGCAGGAAGACAAAGCAACTCCTTAATGATTTGGGCGTAGATTACTATTTCGGTGATGTTGACCTCATGACGGGGAATGAAAGGAACGAAGCAATGCAGGTTGTTCAAAAATGGAATCCCAATCAATCATTCCCTACCCTGATAATCGGCGATAAATGCATTATTGGATTCCAGGAAAACAAAATCAAAGAAGAACTGGGTGGCAAATGAACGATAATTCGTCAATTACACAGGAAGAGATAAACCAACTATATGAACAGTTGAATAAAGACGCCAGATCGGGCGGTTACTTCCTTAATCCTGATGTTGAGTTTACCAAATCCCTGGCAAGGGGCTTGCTGACAAATGCACAGAGGTATGGTTATCAGGCTTGTCCGTGTCGCTTAGCTTCCGGTGTGAAAACGGAAGATCTCGATATTATTTGTCCATGTGATTACCGTGACGCCGATATCATAGAATATGGCGCCTGTTTCTGAGGACTATATGTTAACGAGGCGGTCGCCAAAGTACAAAAAGAGCTAACCTCAATTCCGGAACGACGTCCTCCACCCGAAAAGCGACAAAAAACCCAATCAACTGCCGTGGCTAATTTGTCAAATCTTTCCTTTCCCGTATGGCGTTGCAAGGTCTGCGGCTACTTGTGCGCGCGTGACGGCCCGCCGGAGATATGCCCGATATGCAAAGCGAAGAAAGAACGTTTCGAACGTTTCCTTTGACGTATCCTGAAAAAGTAAGATATAGTTGCGAAAAATCTAAAACAGGTCTACAATAGCAGCAACCATCATTTGATAGGCAGATAATTCGGCGCTTGTTAAAACTTTTTAGCTTGAATTATCCGTTTCTTTGTTGTTGTCATTTATTTGATTAGTGAGTATAATAGCTTATCCGTTAGCAGGAGAAAATTATCATGACCGACCTCAAAAAAATCAGATCAGCTCTTGAAATTGAGAAGAAGCGGTTACTAGAGGAATTAGCGCAATTGAATGAAGCGGGCCTTCCTTCCGAGGAAAGGCGCGAGGGCAGTCCCTTTGGCAAACGGGAAGAAGAAGCCACCGAGAGCCTTGAACTGGAAAAGCGTCTCGCCATGGAGAAACGCATAAAAGAGCAGTTAACCGCTAATGATGATACCACAAGAAAGATAGATACCGGGAAATACGGTATTTGTGAATCCTGCGGCAAAACGATTGAGTCTGCGCGATTGGATATTCTTCCGACAGCAAGACGTTGTATGAATTGTAAAAACCTTCAGGCTAAGAATGCAAAAAGCAGGTAATCCTAAACCATTGTGGCGTAACCTGATCATACCTTTCACTTCCCTCGTCATCGTCGCCGGCGATATTCTGACTAAAGAGTGGATCCGTTCCTTCCCTCCCGATGGAGCAACGATTCTAAAATTCGGTTTCATACGGTTTATCCACATCACCAACACCGGCTCGGCTTTCGGCGCATTTCAGGGATTTTCTCTCGTATTTATCATCGTAGGCATAATAGGCCTATTTTTACTATCGTGGTTGGGAATATTTATTTATCGGCATTATCCTCAATTTGTTAACCTGCCGAATCGTATTGCGCTCGGGTTGATTCTCGGCGGCGACCTGGGAAATCTTATCGACCGGCTGAGATTCGCCGGTCACGTTACGGATTTCATTGATCCCGGTTTTTTCGCTGTCTTCAATGTCGCTGATTCCGCAATCACTATTGGTGTTATTCTGATTGTGTACTTTATCCTGCGCGAGACTCTCCGCACCAATAAAAAGGCTTGAATATGAAACAAAACCCGAACTCTTACAAGGTCATTGTTAAGGAACAGGGCATCCGTCTCGATAAATTCGTCGGTGAAAACTGTCCGGAGCTCTCCCGCTCACAGGCTCAAAAACTGATTGACGATGGTTACGTTAGTGTCAATGGACTAATGGAGAAAGCCAGCCATAAAACAGAAATCGGCGAGAAAATTGAGATTACCATACCCCCGCCATCACCGAGCGGCTTACGACCTGAAGCCATCCCCATAAAAATACTGTATGAAGACGATGACCTGCTGGTTATCGATAAACCTGCCGGTCTGACGGTCCATCCGGCTCCCGGACACCCAACCCACACCCTGGTTAATGCAGTGTTATCACACCTCTCCGATCTTCCGGACGCCGATGAAAATACCCGGCCCGGTATCGTGCATCGCCTGGACAAAGACACTTCAGGCGTGATGTTGGTTGCGAAAAACAATGTTGCTTTAGCTAATTTATCCGACCAGTTTAAATCACGCTCTGTTAAAAAAGTCTACCTCACTCTGGTAAAAGGAAAACTCGTGCCGGAACGGGGCGTCATCGAAGCGCCTATCGGGCGAGATTCCGGCGATAGAAAGAAAATGGCGATCACCGGGGAAAGTCGGGGCAGGCAAGCCCGAACTAATTATCGTGTCATCAGATATGTCGGTAAAAATAGCCTGGTGGAAATTACCCCGGAAACCGGCAGGACTCACCAGATTCGCGTGCATCTGGCAGCGATCGGTTATCCGGTGATAGGAGATGCCACTTATGGCAAGAAATCAGCCTATCTGAACCGCCAATTTTTACATGCCCGGAAGCTCGGCTTCTACCTTCCGTCTACCGGTAAATTTGTAGAATTTGAGTCGCCATTGCCGGCGGATTTGGAGAAGGCGCTAAAAGACCTGGAGCAATAATTTGGCTTACTCCCCTGATATGTTTTATAATTTGCGCATATTATTAATGCTGAATAAATAGTGGGAAATTAAGATGCAAGATAAATTATCGGCTGCCGAGAACCAATTGAATACTTTAATTGACATGGCGCTCGACGAAGATATCGGGGGCGGCGATATTACCAGTGAATCTCTTATCCCTAATAATCTTCAGGCAAAAACTACCATTGTAGCCAAAGCAGAAGGCGTGCTGGCCGGTGGCGATTTAGCCAAACTGGTTTTTATCAAGGTCGATTCTAATCTGAAATTCAAGTCGTTTCTCAGAGACGGAGTAAAACTGAAACCAGGAGATGTGATCGCCACCGTTACCGGTAATGCTCGTAGTATTCTCAAAGCGGAGCGCGTTTCACTCAATTTTCTGCAAAGGCTCAGCGGTATTGCCAGCCAGACGAAACAATATGTGGACATGATCAAAGATCTACCCGTAGATATTCTGGATACGCGCAAGACTACACCGGGCATGAGATTATTAGAAAAATACGCTGTCTCGATGGGTGGCGGTCGTAATCATCGCTTTAATCTCGGCGATGGCATTCTCATCAAAGACAACCACCTGGCATCGTTACGCGCTCAAGGTATGACGTTAAAAGAAATCGTTGCCAAAGCGAAGCAAAATGCCCCTGAAGGCCTCAATGTTGAAGTGGAAGTAACCAACCTGAAAGAAGTAGAAGAGGCTGTTTTCGCCGGAGCCGATATTATTATGTTCGATAACATGACTCCGGCTCAAATGCGGCGCGCGGTAAAAATCGTCCCGGCAAATATCTATACCGAAGCCTCCGGCGGTATCACTCTCAAGAATGTGCGTACTGTGGCCGAGACCGGGGTAAATTATATTTCCATCGGTGCATTGACACATTCGTCGAAAGCGTTGGATATCAGTCTGGAATTTGAACCAATAATTAAGAATAAGAAATAATCTATATTCAACTGACAATCATCAAGCTGATATCGAAAAATTATTAATTTCTATCTCGCTTTACGACGACTATAGCGGGACATTTCTAAAGGTGGATATAGGGGGGATTGATATTACATGCTTCCTGATCAGGTTGGGAATGACAAATTTGAAATATTTTTCGCTACTTCTCCCCCACCCAGGTTACGATGTAATTTAACCCTGTATCAGAAATATTGGGGTCTTTTATCTCCCACTTTCCCTTCAAACTAAGCTCTTGCGCCGCCAATTCAAAGTGGCACATGGCTATTCCTATATCGGTATCCTGTAATCGCACTCCTTTTAGAATTCGGTGGTAGAATTTGTTTTCTTTCTCGTAGAAGTAAAAACTGTTTTTTCCTGCTTCTTTTATAATGCGCCACGGTTGAAAGTTGGATGCCGAAGGCCCCAGCCGCACGGATTCTAACGCCGGCTCATAAACTCCCTGTTCTACAGCAGATAAAGAATTACCAATAGTATTTAGAAAGAATAGCTCTTCGGTTTTTTTCCTTTTCCGCGGCTGCATGAAAGACTCCACCAGTTTTCCGCGCATCGTTTTTTTACCGGCATAACCTACCGGCGTAATCCCTGGTACCATTTCGTCCGCATCAGCATTCATTTTTTGCCCAAAGGTGCTTCTATTCAAGGTGCCGCCGAGCCAGACCGTATTTAGCCCAAGCGAAGTAGCAAACAGGATGTTTTTCTCCATGGCATAGCCGAAATCTTCCATACAATGACCGCCGGTTTTCACAGCGCCGGAAATAAATATTTTAGGTCCGGTGATCTGTCCGTAAACTCCCAGCTGCTTTAATTGGGCACCGTTGTACTCGGAAACATTGACGATCTGAAAACGCAAAGGATTTTTAAACGGGCCGGTAGTATTGACAGTGATAAATTGTTGGAGTTTATCCATTTTGTCTTTTTCGATTACGCGGTCGGAATAATTCCGGGCAGAATAGCGTTTTTTAATCGTTTCGATTATTGATTCCATAGTTTCCTCCCCTCGCTTTCATAGGGCTGTTTCAATCAATGATATCAACCTTTCTTTCCATATGCCAGATAACTGTCTGCTGTATCTTCTACCCGAATTCCGGTGAAACCTGAATTTTGCAGCAGTATAGTCATTTCGATAGCATCCGGCAGCAGGTCGTTCCGTACAATGGGAATCCGCCGGTGAATGGAATTTATATGCTCTCGACTGGAGGAATGGCAAATGAAAAGCGGCGCGCCCGTTTTCAGGACTCGTTTGATCTCCAATAAAGCCTGTAATTTATCCGGGAAGTGCGGCAGACTGGAGTAACACACAACTGCATCACAGACCTCATCCTTCAACGGAATTATCATCACATCCGCGCAGATATAATCAATGTTACCAGTGAAACTTTTAGACTTGGCTTTAAGCAGCATTTTTTCCGCGTGATCGAGGGCGATTATTTTACCGTCTGTGCCAATTTTTTGCATCAGGTAAGGTATAAACACACCAGTGCCCGTCCCGACATCAAGGATAGTGGCGCCGGGCTCAATCGTCAGGTATCCTGAGAGTTTCTCCAATTTAGAAACGTCTTTTTCGGCGACTTTTTCATCCCAAATCTGAGCCTGTTCGTTAAAATAAGCTTTTGTCATACTATTATTTAAGAAAAATCCGATATTTGTCGTGGTTTTAACCTATTTTAGCCTCACTACTATATATCGTAATATGTGGACATGAGCATGACCGCCATGGTTTTCGGGATCTTTAATATTGCCGATATCCATAACCTCGAACCCGTCAAAGTGATTTCTCAAATCCACTTCGGTGAAATAATGGACGGGACGTCCGGGTTTGCTTTCGAAGGTATTGACCTCAGTCTCTGTGCCCCGTCCGAAGCTCTCCTCTTTATCAGAAATAACTGTGAAATAGGTGAGTCCTTTGTCTTTCAATTTGCGAATACATTCCAGCAGAAACATTTCTCTTCCCGTTTGCCGGAATAGGTGAAGGACATTGAAACAATAAATGGCATCATATTTTCGATTATCGAAGGATATATCCAGGACTGTGCCACGGTAAAATTTAGACCGCGGGTCAAATTGTTTGGCCATCTGATAGGCAGTTTCAGAAATTTCAACCCCGACTACATCGAGACCGGCCGATGAAAACAACTTCGTATTTCTTCCGTAACCGGAACCCGGCACCAAAACGGATTTAACATGATTTTCCAGGAAAAACTTTAAAGCTGAATGAGCGGAAAGGCTGGGGGAATCCCCCCAGATTTTACCTTCCGCAACGAAGCGTCCTTCCCAGTATTCTTTTTTATCCAATTCCTATTTCTCCGATACGGGTTTCACCGACAACTTCCCTTTTTTCCTTTTAGGAGAGAACACCGCACAGATCATAAAGATCACTGACGAAGTAATAACGATAGTTGCTCCACTCGGAATATTAAAGAGGTAGGATAACAAAAGCCCCGCCCAACCGGACAGGACTCCGAAGGCCGCAGCAAGCAGGAACATTTTTTTCATGCTGTAGGTCAATTGATAGGCAGCAGCCGCAGGATTCAGAATCAGACTGAAAATAAGCAAACCACCGATTGAATTTAAAGAAACTGTGATCGTGGCGCCCGTCATAAACAATATGACGTACAGAATGATCGTGGCCGGTAAACCAACCGAATGTGCGATTTGGCGATTGAAGATCGTCGCCTGTACTTCTTTGAAGAAAATAGAAACCAACCCTACCACAACCACCGCCACGATCGCCAGCAGAACGATGTCGCTATGGGTAACCGTGAGAACGCTACCCCACAGAAGGTTCAAGGCATCGGAGCGGGTGCTGGGCATCAATCCGATAATTAGAAAAGCCACGCCCAACATCAGGGAAAAGATGACACCCAACGAAGTGTCAGGATTTATTTCACCGCGGTCGGCTAACGGACCGATGATGATCGCCACTATAAAGCTAAAAACGAGGGCTGTAATTAAAGGATTAACGCCAATCAGCAAACCGAAAAGAGCCCCCGCAAAGGCAGCGTGCGCCATGGCCACTCCGATAAAAGGCATGTGCAACAATACTACAAAAACGCCGATCGTCGAACAGGCAATGCCGCCCAAAAAGGTCGCTAAAATGGCATTTTGCATAAATTGGTAGCCGAAGATAGCTAGATCCAAAATGTCCCCTCTCTCTGACTCTCTCCCACATCATACTCAGGACCCTTATCCTGAGTACCTTCGCGCATTTTGGTGAAATACGCTACTGGGGGCGAGAGAACTAACTTTAACTGCAAATGGTAGCCAAAAATCGCGAAGTTCAATTCAGAGTCCCTCATGGCGATGGATATGCGGATGGCGTTCTTCAATAACATTCAATGGTAAATCATAAAGACGACTGAGACTTTCCGCGGTAATCAATTGTTCCGGCGCGCCGTCACCGATAATCATTCCTTCCTTCATCAACACCACACGGTCGCAGGTATGCGGAAGGGCATCCAGGTCATGCGTCACAAAAAGGGTAGTCAATTGTCTTTCTTCATGAATCCGTTTTACCAGTTCCAGAATGTCTGTCTGCGCTTTCCAGTCCAAAGAAGCTGTCGGCTCATCTAGCAGAAATATTTTAGGTTCCTGCGCCAAACAGCGGGCGATAGCGGCGCGCTGCTGCTCTCCTCCCGAAAGGTGACCGATAGGCCGTTTCGCCAGATTGGTCATACCAACCATTTCCAGCGCTGCGTCGACGATTTCCCAATCACGTTTTACGGGCCGGTGGAACAAACCTAAAAGACCATAACGCCCGATCATCACCACTTCACGAACAGACATCGGCATACGCTTATCGATGTTTTCCACTTGAGCGACGTAACCCACCTGTTTCCGGAGTTCGTGACGGTCGTTAACGGTAACCGGCTTGCCCAACACTTCCACACTGCCGCTAACCAGATTTCCCAATCCGTTCACGATTGTTAATAAAGTAGTTTTACCGGCACCATTCGGACCGATAATACCCACAAATTCCCCCGAAAACACCTGCAGCGATATGCCGTGAAGAACTATATTCTCGCGGTAGGAGACCATCGCATTTTTTATATTTATGATTGGTTCGGACACAACAGGTTACCCCTCATTCTATCTCTCTCCCACTATGGGCGAGAGGACTAACGTTCATTTTGTCTCTATCTGCGTTTCCTTCGTCAAGTATATATTACTTCGTAAGTATTATAGCTTCCGACTATAGTCGCCGGCCACCAGGGGCGTACATTTCGACTGAATAATTTTGTCCTTAAGGGAGTCAAAGGCAGTCGGAGGACTAACCGTTATTTTTGGTTCCCTCTCCCTTGACGGCTACAGTACTCAGCGCAGCTGATGTAGAGAGGGTCAGGGTGATGGTGTTTCCCCAAGTCTTCTCTAATTTGAATTAAAAACCCCCACGTTATTTAATCGCGTTCAGGAGCAGATTTACATTATAGTCGACAGCTTTCGCCCAGGTATTGGTATTATTAAAGCCGCCCGGGAAATTTGACAGATTCAGTTTTTTTGCTCCGATCGAAGCCGCAATTCCCTTGCCGGCATCCTCACTATCCTGTAAATTGTTGATAACCAAAGTGACACCGGTAGCTTTGCCTTTGTCTACTAAATCCTTCACGACCTGGGGCGTTAGCGATGACGCATCATTAAAAGTTGCCACTACATTAAATCCCGCCCACTGTAAGAAGTCAGCCTGGCGCGAAGAAGCAATGACCTTTATTCCACCGACGTTGGCAGCCGTCAGTTTACTTTCAATCTCGACACTTTTGTCCGCGATCATCTGCTGATATCTGACAGCCGCTGCCTGATAATCATTTATATTTTCCGGATCGGCCTGACTTAGAGAACTTAATACCCAGTCGACGGCACTGGATTGGACGGAGGGAATCATCCAGTTACCGGGAACGTTGGCTTTGATTACCTTCAGGTTGGGGTTATTAGCGGAGGCGACCAGTTTATCGACATAGGTTTCCCCAGGCAAACCCTGCAGGAGAAATATTTTAGCGGTGGATAACTTCTGGATATCTGCCGGTTTCACATCGAAGTTGCCGGGGTGCTGATTCGGTGGTACGAGATTAAATACTTCTATATGGTCATCGCCCACCTGTTCGACGATATCAGCCACTAAAGACGTGCCGGCCATCACCTTAATTTTATTGTTAGCCTCCGTTTGGCACCCACCGAATAGTGATAGTATGAAAATAGTAATGATAATACCACCAATAGTGATATTATTCTTCGACAATTTGCTCCTCCTCTTGTGTCCTACCGCTTTTACATGCATATGCAACTTATTGCAGCGTCAGGGTAAAAAAATTTAATATCTACTAATCTACAGGAACACCCGCTCCATATATTTCCAATTTTAGAAGACTGGTAGTAAAATCAATCTCACGGATAACCGCGGTAATTTCTTTTTTTTCACCGAACAAACTACTTAGTACCAGTTTTCTGCCATCGACTTTGACTGAAGCAATATCCGTCATCAGGAACTCTTTTTTACCGGCTTTTTCAATGTAAGCCTTTGATAAACACATCTTATTTCTCCTCCCCACTTAGTCTTTTCAGGGATTTCGAGAATAGCGCGGTGGCTTTATTCATTTGTTCGACCGCCTGCTGAATCTCATTGGCGACGTCGTCATCACCCATAGCCTTAGCTTTTTCGGCCCACTCTCTGAATTCCTTACTGTGGTCTTGATTGTGGGCGATCCAGTATTTGAGTAGTGCCTTGAGGTTTTCTTTAGTGTCTTTACCCATTTTCAGACTTGTTCTGTAATTTCTGCCTGCAGTTAACACATAACCCCAGAATGCCCAGATGGCGCAAATCGGCGATAAATTGATAATCCCGTAATAAACTCTCTTTTAAAGGAGTCAAGGCAGATTCATCCAAGTCGACAACATTGCCGCATGACCGGCAAACAAGGTGATGGTGATGTCCTTTATCTACCGGATGGTACATAATACGGCCGACGCCCATTTCTGTCTTCGTCACCAACCCGAGCTGTTCCAGCAATTCCAACGTCCGGTATACCGTGGAAACGTTTACATTGGGATATTTAGCGACGACTTGGGCATAGATATCTTCGGCGCTGATGTGGTTTTCGCTGTTTTCAATGGCAGAGACAATCATTATTCTCTGCGGGGTCATGCGGTAACCCTGATGACTCAACTCATCAGTCATGGCACGGTGTGTTTCCGTTTTAACAGTCTGCTTCTGCCAGGGAAATCTCATGTTGCTTTAATTGTAACAGACACGATCCTACCTTGCAATACCTTGTTATTGCGATTAATTGCAGTATTTAGCTTGCGGCTGTGGTGATAGTTGGGGGGCACCCACTCTACTTGTTACTGAGAATGACAATCATGACGTACGGCTATTAAGTCGTTCGCGACTGTCTATCATTATCGTCACTGGACCGTCATTCCTGATTTCTACCAGCATATGGGTTTGAAATCTGCCGGTCGCTACTGCTAAACCGGTGGTCTTGGCCTGTTCCACAAATTGATTGAAAAGAGTCTCCGCCATTTCCGGCGGCGCCGCGTCGGTGAAACCGGGACGGCGTCCTTTACGGGTATTTGCCAGAAGAGTAAACTGACTCACCAGTAAAAGTCCGCCGGATACATCCATAACGGACAGATTAAACTT
>Ga0182021_10003115_pt1 | contig 19484 bp, 14 predicted proteins | sample 612E3MmetaG_FD_120493 | JGI IMG/M metagenome (GOLD analysis project Ga0182021, IMG submission 120493) | Permafrost microbial communities from Stordalen Mire, Sweden - 612E3M metaG (Illumina Assembly) | ecosystem: Environmental > Terrestrial > Soil > Wetlands > Permafrost | place: Sweden... | reverse complement strand
CGGGGCCCGTCCGCTTTCTCGCTTCTCGGTCAGATACGTCGAGTATCTTCCCTCGGCGCTCGTCGCGGCCGGGCCTCCTCGCGACGCGCCGGCTCGGTCCGAATTTCAATCAGTAGTGCTAGTTGGCCTCTGTTTTTGGGATCTGACAATAATGTTCGACAGCGCCGATAGTGGTCCCAGGGACGCTTTGAGGTCATTCCTCGAAACGGCCGCTCTTGCACCGGCCAGCCAGAAAGGTAACTTGTAGACGCATGAGACGGATAGCGCTTCTGGCACTGGTAGGGGTCCTCGCTCCCAGTAGTGTGTCGCGGGACGCGCATGCTATGTCAGAAGGCGATTCGACCCTGCTGCTCGTTTCAATCGGGGCATTGGGAACTGTTGATAGCGTTCTCCTCTGGGCCGACGCCATCATGGCGATCGGCGGTCACCAGCCATCCAGGCGCTACTATGGGGTCGAGGTGGGCTTGACCGCGCCCCAGATCCCGTTCTTCTGCGTTCTCGCTGCCTCAGCGAATGGGAGTGCTGCGATATGGTACCTTGCTCTCTTCCCCGTCGTCCCGATGGTGCATGGAATATGGGGCCTGATTCGCACGCCGTCGCCGTCTACGTCACCGCCGTCCTCGGAGCCTGATTATCCGGGCGTACTCGGAAGTGGAGCCGGGACGGATGGGCTGCGAGATTCTTCCACGGGCCCAAGGGCCAAGAACCTGTCACTCTCTTGGAGTCCGACCGTCATGATGACTGGACGGGAGGCTACCCCAGGCCTGGCAGTCTTTGGGAGGTTCTGAGTCGCAGATGACAACGAATCTGGTCCTCGGCATCGACGAGGCAGGCCGGGGGCCGGCGCTTGGGCCTATGGTGCTTGCGGCCGTTGCACTTGACGAGAAGACGGCGGGGTTGCTGGCGGCGCAAGGTGTACGGGATTCCAAGGCATTTGGTTCGTCCGCCGCTGCGCGAACCAAGCGCGCGCTGCTCAGCAAATCCGTCGAGAATCTGGCTGCTTGGGTCGGCCTGGAGGTTTGCAGCGTGGAAACCATCGACGAGTATGTCAGTCGCGGCGCGCTCAACCTGCTTGAGCGAGAGCGCGCCGTGCGCCTGATCGAGCGCGCGCCAGTCTGTGGCCGCGTCGTCGCGGACGGACGCAGCCTGTTTTCGTCGCTGGCAGCCCGCTATCCCCATCTCGAAGCGCGTGATAGGGGCGAGTCGTTTCACCTGGCGGTCGCGGCTGCCAGCATCTGTGCAAAGGCGCATCGAGATGCTCTGTTTGATGAGATCGCGCGACGCTATCAGGCGGACTTCGGCCCCTTGCGCGGCGGCGGATATGTAAACCGGCTGACGCACGCCTTCGTGGCCGAGTACGTCCGCCGGCACGGCGACCTGCCGCCCGAGGCACGCGCGAGCTGGCCTTGGCCCGGCGATCCCCTGCCGGCACGACGGCGCGATGGAGGGTTCTAACGGCGCGGCGCGACGTTGGGCACGGAAGTGACCCGAAAGCGCCAGGCGAGTGCGCCAAAAAAGTCTGGACTCTTGCGTGCGACAGGCTCATCTTGAAGCGGAATACTCTGATCGTCGCCCACTTGGGTTCCTTGCGAAGCCGCTGCTGGGTAGTCGACCGAGAATGAGAATCTGGCACAAGGAGAAGAACCCATGGGAAAGAGACTCTACGTCGGCAATCTGCCCTACTCGGCCAACGAACAGGATCTGCATGATCTATTCGCGGGCACGGGCCACGAAGTGACCGAGGCCAAGCTGGTCATGGATCGGGAAAGTGGGCGGCCACGCGGCTTCGCCTTTGTCGAGATGACAACCGACGCCGGCGCTGAAGCCGCCATTGCGAATCTCAACGGCAAGGACTTCCAGGGCCGTACCCTGACCGTCAACGAGGCGCGTGAGCGATCCGCGGGCGGAGGCGGTGGCCGGGGTGGATTTGGCGGCGGTGGTGGTGGTGGCGGTGGGCGGGGCGGCCGCGGTGGGCGGGGCGGCGGTGGCGGCGGTCGCGGGGAGCGTTGGTAGACCATCCGTGAAGCCATTCAACAAGAGCGCCGCCGAGAAGCGCAAGAAGGAGCTCAGCCGCCAGCAATGGCAAAAAGAAAAGGCCGAGCGCTTGCTGCAGCGTCAGCAGGAGCGTGACAGACGCGGCACTCTAGAGCCGGGCGAGGATCCCGACATCGCCGGGATCGTCCCCGGCCCTCAGGTGCCGCCGGACGGGATCGTCCCCGGCCCTCAGGTGCCGCCGGACGAAAAACTCTGACCTACTTGGTGTTCAGCTTGTGGACGCCGTCCCGGGTGGTGGGCCGGTGGGCAATGCGCAGGGTTTCACTGCGTTCTGGATTCCAGGAACTGTCCCTCTCGGAGGCCACATGCGTCTAGTCCGGTTCACTATTGGATTGGGCATCGGGCTCATCCTGACTTCTTGCGCGCGTAACACCACGGATTCTCCCGGTGGTGGGGGCGGCACCGCTGACACGGGCGGCAGCACGGACGCGGCGGGCGGGACGACCAGCGCGGGCGGCAGCACGGACGCGGCGGGCGGGACGACCAGCGCGGGCGGCACGTCCCTGGGCCCTGCCCCTGGTCCGCCGCCCTCCCAAAACTGTACGGATGTTGCGTCGGATAGCAAAGTCTTGACCTCGTTGAACGCCCGCTTCCACGTTCCTGTGTGGGGCCTCGACAAGGACTACCTGGCGCAGGCCAACTGGTGGCATGTGTTCAATCAGCAGACGGTGACCGTGGACGGGCTGTCGTTCTCGGTGGCGAACCCTGCGGGCGCCGCTTCGACCGACAACAGCCCGGCGGGCTACCCGTCTTTCTTCATTGGCTCATACGCCGGCTATACCAGCCAAGGCAGCAATCTGCCCAAGCAGGTGTCGGCCTTGAAGAGCGTCTACACTGTCCTTTCGACCAACGCGAACAGCAAGGGATACGCCAACTACAACGTTGCCTACGACGTGTGGTTCACTTCGACGGGCACCCCCCTGACCACCAGCCAAAGCACCCCAGGGCTGGGCGGGGCCTATCTTATGGTGTGGCTTTTCAAGCCAACCAATCGCCAGCCCCGCGGATCGAATGCGTATCCCGGCCAGGCGGTCAGTGGCCTTCCGGGGACCTGGGACGTTTGGGTCGACCGCACCAATCCGCCGTGCATCTCCTACGTGAGCACCACGCCCCTGGAGAAACTGGCCTACGATCTCAACGGCGTCATCAGGGATGCGGTCACCAAGGGCTACGGCATCACGAACAGCATGTACCTCAGTGTCATCTTCGGCGGGTTCGAGATCTGGGGCGGCGGCGATGGTTTGCAAGCCAAAGCATTCTGCGCGAATGTCCTGTAGGATGCCGGCCTCGTGTAGGCGAAAGCGTTGTCTTCCGACTCTGTCGTGAACAAATCACGCCAACCCGCCATGACCCGCCCCGAAACCAAGCGCGCGCATCCGATACTCTGGGTGCCCAGTCTCTACTTTGCCATGGGCACGCCCATGATCGCCGTGTCGGTCGTGGCGGCCATCATGTACAAGAACCTGGGGCTGTCCAATGCCCAGATAGCCGCCTACACGGGTGCTATGTATCTGCCCTGGGTGGTCAAGCCGCTGTGGGCGCCGCTGCTGGAACTGTTTCGCACCAAGCGTTTCTTCGTGATCGCCATGGAACTCACCATGGTGGTCACGTTCTCTTGCGCGGCCTTCGCCCTCAAACTGCCGGCCTACCTGCCGCTCACCATCGCCTTGTTCTGGATCTCGGGCTTTGCCTCGGCGACCCAGGACATCGCCGGCGATGGCGTGTACCTGACCTCGACCACTTCCAAGGAACAGGCGCTCTACGTCGGACTGCAGGGGGCATTCTGGAATCTGGGCCGGGTTCTGGTCTCGGGCGCGCTGGTCAGCCTGACCAAGGTCATCTACGACTGGGCCGCGGCGGGCAAGCCCGCGCCGGCTTCTGGGCCGCACCCGGCGTGGTTCACCGCGTGGATGATGGTGATGATGCTGGTTGCTGCCATCCTGGCCGCGGCCGCGGTTTGGCACTTCTATTTCCTTCCCTCTGGCGCAAAGGCTGCGGATGCGCCGTCCAGCGTGCGCGCCGCCTTGGCCACCACCGCGGATGCCTGGGTCAGCTTTTTCAAGAAGCCGCGTGTGTGGATGATGATCACGGCGGTCTTCTTCTACCGATTTGGCGAAGGCTTTATCGAGAAGATCGGGCCCCTGTTTCTCATGGACAGGCGGGCCGTCGGGGGACTCGGGCTCGACAATATGGCCCTGGGCCACATAAACGGCACCTTCGGGACCGTGGCGTTTGTCGGGGGGACCTTGCTAGGGGGGCTGTTGGCCGCGCGCTACAGCCTGCGGCGGGTGTTTGTGGTCTTGGCCTTTGCCCTCAATGTCCCGCATGTGACGTTCTTCTACTTGAGCCAGGCTCTACCTCACGATTTCGTCTGGATCACCTGCGTGGTGCTGATTGAGAAGCTGGGCTACGGCCTGGGCACGGTTGGAATGATGTTGTATATGATGCAGGAGCTGTCGCCGGGGCGCTATCGCACGGCCCACTACGCCTTTGCCACTGGCATCATGGCGCTTAACATGATGCTGACCGGGATGGTGAGTGGACGTATCCAGACATGGCTCGGCTATCAGGCCTTCTTTGGCTTCGTGCTGCTCGCCTCACTGCCGCCCATCATCATCTCCTTCTTTGCCCCCTTCGGGGCGGCGTCCGAGTCCGACGCCGCTGCCCCGCAGCCGGAATAGCCAGGCCCGCTCTGTGCGTTCTGCCTTCCCCTCTGTGTTCTCAACGGGCGGTGGCTATTAGGATGAACTTGCTCACCTTGCCCGCAGCCCCGACGCCTGGCTGATCTCAGAATTGCACGCCGGTGTCGATGTAGTAGAAATCGCGGTAGAACTGCGCCAGCTTGGTATCGGTGGTGGCTGGTGGGGTCCAACTCTTCACCGCTTGCTCCGATACGATTGAGCGCCATGATCCATCTGTGAATCGCAGGGCCAAGGGCAGTGTGAAGGGACCTTTTCCTTGCGGAAGCACCCATGTGCCGAAGCGTTCCTGCGGCCTGGCCTGGGTGTAGTTGGGATCCCGTACCAGCGCCACCCACTCGCCGGAGGGAAGTCTGGCTTCGACCTTCACCAGCGAGCCGAGGCCCGCCACATTGACCACGCTGAAAGAGAAGTAGTATTCGCCCCCGTTCTTTACAAGAATGTGGATGTTCCCCTTCACCTGGCAAGGTGCGCGACGGTACCGGGTTGGGATTATCCCGTCCACCATCAGGCCGTTGGCGTCACCTGTCTGCAGGCGTGACATGGCGATGTCCGAGAGATCCAGGTGCAGGCTCTCGTTGGGCAGGGGGTCGTGGTCGGCCGGTACCAGCGATGATTGCGTCGAAGGCGGGAGCGGGCAGCCGTACTTGAAATCCGACACCTCGCCGCAATGGTCGCGTCCCGAGCCACAGCACCACTTGGAATTGGCTGAGCAGGGGCAGGAATCCACGATCTGGAGCGCGATGGGGGGCGTGTAGCCGGTCTCTCCGGGTTGATAGTCGGTGCCGTCCTTCTTGGTCTTCACCAGCTGAAAGCACTCGCCGCAGCTTAGATAGTTGTCGTTGTCGCCCGGAAGATCAGGCCAGAATTGCGTGTAGTAGTTGCCTGGCGGGGCCGCGAAGTTTCCACGCAGGGTGATGGCGGCAGGGTCGCTGCACAGATCCGGGTACGTCTTGCAGAACGTTGTGCACAGCCCCTGCAGCGTACCGTCGGTGAATGTGTAGGCGGTCGTGCAGAGCCCATAGAGACCGAACGCGCAGGCCCCGCCGTAGGTCAACCCGAAATGGGTAGAGCGCGAATAGTGCCAAGGCTCATCGTCACTGACACAGTGGACTTCCGGCCATTGGCCTGATGTGCACGCGTTGCTGCTGACCACAGTGCATTGAGCCGAGCCTGGTCCTCCGCACTTGTCGCAACTTTCAGACTTGTTGTCGTTGCTACAGTACTGGGCACAGCACACACCGTTGGTCATAGCCCAGGCACCACATGAGTCCGCACCGGCGTCGGGGCGGGGTGCGGGGCGGCGCAAAGAAGGGTCTTCGGAAACGGCGGGACCCTGACAGACAAGAGCTGCATCCACGGGCGCGCCGCTGCCCGCGTCCGCGCTTGAGTTGCTTCCGCCGCAGCCACTTCCATCGCCGCAGGTCGTCCCGGTGGTGCCGGCCGGACCGCTGCCCCCTTCGCCCGTCGAGCCCGCAGTTCCAGTCGAGCCGGCCGTCTCCGTCGAGCCTGTGGTCCCTGTCGAGCCGCCCGTGTCCGTCGAGCCTGCAGTTCCCGCTGACCCACCTCCGCCTGCCCCAGCAACCGGAACGTCCTCGCTGGCGTCCCGAGTCGCACTCCTGCCGGCGCAACCACCCGAACCGTGACAGGCGTCGCCCGAGGTACGGGCCGCAGCATCCTGACCGGCGCCCTCGCTCGGCTCGACACGCGCGCAGCTTGCCGCGAGGACGAAGAGGCAAGGAAAAAGCCCCGTGATCCGAGCTGGCGTTTCATGCCATCCAGCGAGTCGAGGACGCCGCCCTCCTTCACGTGGCGTTGGGTCGTGTTCCGTCGTCAGATGCATGGTCGCATTCTCGCACACGCAACCAGACGGCGCATTGCGATCCGTCTCACCGCAGTGTCACGAAGCCGCGCTGCTGCTCTCGGCCACCAGCCCTGTCGAACCGACAGAACGTGGTCGTGGCCGCGGCCGGACACCTGTCGTCGCGTCTGCTGCTACGGCCCTTTGCTGGCAGCCGCCAACATCCGTTCGACCATGCCGCGAAACGGTCCGCGTGGATAGAGCCTGAGATAGCTGGCGGCAAGCGCCGGGGCATCGCTGTCGTGGTTGCCAGCGGCCGCCTCGATCAACATAACCAGAGCCTCTTCGGACAGCTCGCCCTTGGGATGGCGCTCCAGATACGCGGTCAGCAGCGCACGCGCGTGCAGGGGATTCCGCTCCACCCGCAGGGCTCGCATCGCATCGAGGAGCGGCCCCATGTCTTCAGACGATGCCGGTCTAGTCGCGCGTTTGGGTCTTGCAGAAGATGGTGTCTCTTCGCTGCTCGGGATCTGTGGCGCTGCAGCTGGCGCCACAGCGGGCAGAGGCAGCAGGACCGGCGCCGGCGGCCTCTCGCTGGGCGCCTGGGGCAGCCGCTTGAGAGAAGTCGCTGGCGCGGGAGGTGGCGCGTCGGGAACAATGCGATCAATGACGGTCGCCAGCCAGGACGGCCATTGCGCCAGCGCAGCACTCGCGAAAACCCCGGACACGAGCAAGGCAGTCGCCGCCAAAGCGAAGCGTAGCTTGGCCGGCCGATACGAACGAGTCGGTGGCAAAGAAAGCCACACGCGCTCTTTGCGTCCTGCGGGCGACTGGTAGGGAGTGGCCTCGCGAAGCAAAGACAGGCCCCATTCGACCGAAGGGTTCCTGACCATGTCTTGATCCGCGCACAGCCGCACGGGATCCTGTTGCAGGGTGGCCTGGCCCGTGGGCGGGGGTTCTTGTCGCGACGTCATGATTAGGCTCTCCCTATCGTGCTCGATTCGCCTCGCTGCTCACGCCGGGCGAGAGATCTATGCTGTTTGGTAGCGAGGGCAAAGAAGTCCTTGCGGGCGTGATGAAGCCGAGTCCAAACCGTGTTGAGTGGAACTCCCTGAATCTGCGCGATCTCCTCCCCGGACAGGCCCTCGATTTCGAAAAGGATGAAGGCACTGCGCCGCGCCTCACGGATCTTGCCGATAATCGAATACAAGATACGTTGGCTCTCTTTTCGCTCGAGCGCGGCTGCCGGACTCTGGCTTGCGTGCGGCAGGGTGTCCGGCTCCTCCATGCGGCGCCTGGTGAAGATGTGCTTGATCCAGGTGCGACGGCGGAAGTCCCGGACCTGGCGCTGCGTGATGCGATAGAGCCAGCCAGCCAAGTTGGCGCCGTCAAAAGAGTCCAGACGGCGCCGGACTACCAGGAAAACCTCCTGGGCTATGTCGTCGCGATCAGCATCCGGGCCGCCGAGCGCCCGGATCCAGGAGCAGACTTCCTCGAACCATTCGTGATAGATGCGCTCAAAGCCACCACCGCCGGACGAGCGTCGTTGGTGGCTAGTGTCATAGAGACATGCTTGGCCCATCTGAACTTGTGAGGATACTACAGACTGCACTTGGCTGATGTAGGGCGCTTCAGGGGTGATTACTTCACGGATAAATTCATACGCCGCCGCGATGGTCGAACAGAATGACTCGATCCATGGAGCTGTGTTCGGCTATCGTCCCCATGTGCGTCTACGTAGGCACCAGTGGCCATGCGTCATCGCAGTTGCACTGCTCGCGATGCGGTTTCCCGCGTATGCCGCCGATGACGCGCAGGGGAATGGGATTTCAGGAACGCCGGCAAGCGGAAGCACAGGAACGACGGCGAGCGAGAGTGGCTGGTCTGGGTTGCCGGGGCTGCCTGATCCAGTCGTTGGCGCAAGCCTCTGTCCCTTGCCGAACGCCGTCTGGCAAGAACTTGTGACCCTTGTGCCGAGCGAACATTTGGTTTCGCGCCTGCGCGGGACTGGAGCAGCAATCACGTCCATCCAGGTCGAGGACATTGGCACTGCGTTTCGCATCTCCGTGCTCGACAAGGTTCGCGACTATCGCGAGGAGGCCCGGGACTGCGCCTACCGAGCAAAGGTGGCGGCGCTTTTTGCCGCGTTGATCATCGATCCGGCGGCGTTGTTAAACACCGCTCTTTGCGAGAGCCCTCCTTGCTCTCCCAAACCTACACCCACACCAACGCCGCCATCGCCACCGCCGGCCCGGGCTGAAACGAAGGTCTTTCCTGCGACCCCGTCCCGGCCGCTCGTCCGCCTCGAACTCGGCCCCACCTTGGTCACCGGCTTGGGCGGAGAGGATCGCACGGTGCACTGGGGAGGCGTTCTCCGGCTTGCATTGGGCCGCGGCAGTGTTGCTGCTGTTCTGGGAGCGGCTGGGCTCTTGCCCGCGCAGACGAGGATCGGCGGCCTGCGTTTGCAGCAGTGGAGGCTACCGCTGGATCTCGGGATCCGCGCGACACTGTCAGGCGCGCGGCTCGATTTCTATGGCGAAGTCGGCCTCGCGTTTGCGCTGTTGTCGGAGCGAGCGCTAGATCTGTACGCCTCGAGGTCGCCCATCGGAATGGCACTGGGTGGCCGTGTCGGCCTGGGAGCTCGCCTCGCACGGCGAGCCCGACTGACGCCGTTTGTCTCGCTGCAAGCCGACCTCTTTCCCGATCCGCCCTCGGTATCTGCGCTGCCGCAGGGCCGGGCTGGGCAGACCCCTCGTGTTTGGATTGGCGCCTGCGCGGGCGCCTCGTGGGGCATATGATGGGACCAAACGCAATGAGGAATAGGTTCGTGTTGGCCGTGTGGTGCATGGCGCTGGCCTCGGGCTGCGGCGAAGATCTGAATGTCGGCTCCGACATCTTGTGGACCTCGCGTTTCGAGGTCGGGGGAAACAGCTTCCCCGAATGGAGGGGCGTTCCCGACGGCAATGCTGGCGCAGTGGCGCCGAATACGATTGAAGTGTCGAGTGAGCAGCCGCACCCGGGCAGCAACTTCGCGGCGAAGCTGACCGTCACCGGCACCGCGAACAACACGACGGGGATCGGTGCCAGCCTCGTGCGCAACGGCAGCCTGCCCAACGAGGCGTATTACAGCGCCTGGTACTATCTGCCACAGAGTGTTTCTGTTGGTCGCTACTGGGTGATCATGAAGTTTCGCTTTCGCGCTGTTCCCGACGATGCGACCACGGTAGGCGAGTTGTTCGACGTGAACCTGACGAGCCCGTCGAGTGGCGTCATGTCTCTGCGGCTATACGACCATCGAAATGGGGACCAACCATTGAAGGTGGCCGGCAAGGTTTCTAATCCACGAGTTGCTGTCAATGCCTGGTTTCAGCTCGAGGCTCTCTATCGCGCAGCCAACGACAGCACAGGTCAACTGACGCTTTGGCTTGATGGTCAGAAGATCCTGGAACTGCCAGGGCCCACCGGGCCATCCGGATGGGTCGCATGGGACGTGGTGAGCGTCGCCAGCGACTTGACCCCGGAACCGGCCATTCTCTACGTTGATGATTGCGCCATCAGCAAGACGCGCATCGGCCTAGACGGCTTGCTTACCGAGTGATCTTTCCAGCCTACTTGAGGTTGGGCGTTCCGTCACGGGAGACGACGTAGCTGCTGCTGTACACCTTCTTCAATTCATCCACGGTGCTGTACTGTTCGGGATAGGGCTGAGTCCAGATGCTGAAGAATACCCAATTGGTCTTGCTCGACTGCAACTGATCAGCGTCCGGGACAGGGCCGCACTCGTGCAAGGCGATGGGCATTGTCGTGCCGAATATGTTGCGTGCGGCGGTGTATATCGACGTCATCGGACTATAGTCGTTGGCCTTGTTGTAGTTGTCGGCGCCGCCGATATCGACGTATTCCTTACCCGGGTAGAACGAGGCGGCAGGAGAGCCATTGTAGGGCAGCAGCCAGAGCGCATTTTTTACACCATTCGTGTTGATCACGCGATCGAAAGCGTACTTCCACAGACGGACGTACTGTGCGCCTCCCTCCATACTCCACCAGAACCAGGTGCCGCCAGCCTCGTGGAATGGCCGGAAGATGACCACCCCATTGCCGGCCTGGACCGTCAGCATCCTCTTTGCAATGGCGTCGATTCGTTGGTTGAAAACCGTGTTCTCGTTCGTGCCCACGGTAAGCACCTTGTCGATCTCGCCAGCAATCTTGGTCTGCGAGCCCTGGTAGCCGTCGGGCTGTCCGGGCGCCCCCATGTGATAGCCGAACATGCAGAGCCCCCCGGCGTTCCAATATGTGAGGCAGCGAGTGGCAGCACCGTCGCTGTTCGCCTCGAAGGCGCGAATCGCTGGGTATTTCCCGGTATTCGAGAAGATGTAGCCGATTTCGACCTCAGCCCCGCTCTCCTCCTGGCCCGAGAGAATGTGGTTGCCGTATTGACTGTAGAGATAACAAAGGACGTTGCGCGCCTGCTGGGTGGCATTGGGCGTAACCGGGACAGCGGTGCACCCGGTGGGGTTGGTCGTGCCGCCAGTCTGGTTGGTCCCGCCGGTTCCCGTGGCCCCACCGACGCTTGCGTCCCCGCTGCCGCCTGCGTTGGTGCCGGCTTTCCCGCCGCCCCCGGCCGCGTCTGGGCTGCCGGTGCCTGCATCGATAGTGGGGGAGCCGCCGGTCGTGGTCGTGCCGCCTGTCCTTGCCCCACCCCCGCTGCCCGACGTCCCGCCGGTGTCGGAACCACCGCCGCTGCCCAGCCCCGCATCAAGTGCAACGGTTCCCCCGCTGCCAGGGATGCCGCCTGCCGCGCTGGTTCCGCCGCTGCGTGGTGTCCCTGTCCCGCCACCGCCGGTCACGGTGTTGCCATTGCCCGCGCTGCCGGCGCCGGCGGTGGTTGAGCCGCCCGGGGCGCTGGTAGTCCCGCCGGTCGCCGTGGCGCCACCGGCGCCCAGCAGGCCGCCCGTCGCGGAGGCAGCGTCAGCGGGGCTGCCGTCGGGCTGGGTAGAGGTCGGCTCCGAGCTGGAACAGCCGACCAGAAGCCCGCCGATTAGCAGAAGACCGGAGGCTTGCCGAAGCTTTCCCCAGCGATGGCGAGTGGGAGATTGGGCGTGCAAGACGGGTTGTGACATGGATCGGCCGATGCAATCACTCTAAGGGGCTGAAAGGCACGCAAGCTTCATGGAATCGGAGATGAAGGGACACGCCAGGTCAATGTCCCGAACGGGCGAGCGGCCGGTCGCCCATTCCGGACATCATCCGACCATCGCGATCCGAAGCTTCCGTAGCTAGAAGTATCCGCTCGCAACGATGGCGTCGAACGCGGTGGTTGCCATCTTGGTAGCGCCAGCCGGGGTGGGATGAACCCCGTCGGCGGTGTCGGCCTTGTTGGTCGGATCGAAGCCGCAGCCGTAGTGGTCGATGATGTAAACGGGCGACGACATCGTGGAATTGGTTGAAGCCCACGCAGGGGTAAGGGCCGCGGCCAAGGCGGCGACGTTGGCGAGGCAACTTCCGCAGCCGCTGGGGCTCAGCTTGATGATCTTGGAAACGAAGAAGATGACGTCTGGGTTGTTCTTACGGAATTCAGTGATGACGGCCAGGAAAGACGATAGGATTTCCGAGGTGTCACGTCCGTCCCAAACATCATTGGTGGCGAAGTGCATGAGCACGATCTCAGGCGCTTCGGCGGCCCAGGTCTGCAACTCCGCGTAGCTTCCACACCCCTGGGGTTGTTTGCTGCACTTTCCCCGGGTGCTGGTTGACGGCAGGTAGGTCACGCCGTACCCGCCGTGCCCCTCGGTTTTTACGCTGGGAGTATTGGCTCCGCAGTTACCGTTGTTCGCTTGTTGTGTTCCCACGAACTGGAAATTCGTGTGTTTGCCCGCTATCAGCTGCGCGGACAAGATCTGCGGATAGCAGGTGCCGGTTATCGAATTGCCAAGCATCATCACCTTCCACTGTCCCGTGTGCGTACTGCCTCCGGCGCCTGGGACCCCACCTGTGCCTGTGGTCCCGCCTGTCGTCGCCCCACCCGTCGCGGTGGTGCCCCCGATTGGCTTTGAGCTGCCTGAGATTCCTCCGGTGTTAGCTATGCCGCCGGTGGTTATGTTTCCGCCCACTGCGCTGCTGCCGCCCGTCGCAGAGAAGCCACCGCTGGCTCCACCGACGGGTGTAGTACCACCTGTAGCGGTGGAATCACCGGGGTTCGATGCGCCGCCAGCAGCTCGCGAGCCGCCCGCGGGCGTGGTTCCGCCTGTGGCCGAGGAACCACCGGCATTCGACGTGGCGCCGCTGGAACCGCCCGTGCTCGGGGTGCCGCCGTTGCTGGACGAGCCGTTTGTCAAGGGGACTCCACCGGCACCTCCCGATCCACCAGCAGGCTGAACGCCATCGCTGCCACCGCTTGTCGCCGTGCGGCCCCCGGAACCGGCGGCACCACTGGCTGACGCCCCGGCGGTTCCGCCTGAGCCCGCTGAATTGGCGTCTGGAGAGCTGGTGGTTTTCGTTCCGTTGCCGGCGTCATTCCCGCCACAGGATGTCAGCACGGCAAGAGTCAAGAAGGACAGGCAGACAGTGATTGGAATGGAGTGCGGGGCGTTCTTGGTCATTTCATGCCTGCAAGCAGCGTCAGAACGATGATTTCTAGACATGGCGTTTGGACCGCGTTGGCCTGGAGCGGCAGTCTGCCAAGAGATGAAGAACCTGCCACACCCCAAAGGGAGAGGGAACCGGAATAGACAGCTCGGCGCCGCCATGAACTCGACGCTGGAAATGCTCGAAAAACACCAATTTCCTAGTGGGCCGCTGGTTTGGCCAGGTTCGCAGGTCCAATCTTGAAGCCGACCGCGGTCTTGAAGGGCATGGACGCCGGGCACGTGATGCTGAGTCCGGTCGCCGTCTGGGTGAAGACCAGGGTGGCGTCGCTGCCCAGCAGAGACACGGACTGGATCCGGCCCGCCAGGGCGGTCTGGTTGGTGCCGAGCGAAGTGATCGTGATCTTGGCGCCGGCGGCGGGCACCTTGAGGCAGTAGGCGTAGAGGAAACCGTCCTTGCCGACGGTGAAGCGGAAGTCCGTGGTATCGAAGGTGGCGCTGGCCTGCGTGCTGTCCAGCTTGCCGGTCGGTTGCGTGTGCGTCCCCTCGCCATACTTGGTCCACGCGTGGCTGCCGTAGATGCCGTCGCCGTTGATGGTCATCCAATCGCCGATCGCTTTGAGCTGGCTCACACTCCCCGGATCCAACGACCCATCGGGCTTGAGCGCAATACAAATAGCCGCGGCCCCATCGCGTGAAACGCATTCGAGAAGATAGCGGATGACCATTCCGGCATCGTAGTTGTATCCGGCGGCGTAGAACCAATCGCCCACCGGGACCTCGCCAATCCACGGCTGGTCGGTCTTGACGTCCGGGGGGTACTTGTTTTCGAAGGTGGTGACGATGCCCTTGTTGGGACCGTGGAACTTGACAATGCCGAAGGTATCGACGGATCCCCGTCGCTCAAGGGTGCGGTTGAAGTAGTGCGCGAGCACGCGCTGAACCCCGTCGGCCTTGTAGCCGGTACCGCTCTTCAACCCCGAGAACGGCTGCGTGGAGTCGCCGTCAGTGAAGATGAAATCGGGATCATAGTTCTCGATCACATCCATCATGCGCAGGGCCCACCAGGTCACGTACCAGTGGGCGTATTCCAGGTGATTGGTGAAAATGCCCTGGGGAATGGTGGTGTTCATACTGTCGATGCCGTTGTAGACACCGTTGTATTCGCGCAGGTTGATCCCGTACAGCATCCGGGGGTCGAGGCCTTCCCACCACTGGCCAACACCGCTCGCCAGGGAAATCTGCGCGCCATCGTAGGGCACACCCAGCTTGCCCTGGGCGTTGGTCACATCGGCCCGAAAGGCGCTCTGGTACCACCACCAACTGTACTCGTGGTGGAAGGTGACTCCGTAGTGCATGCCCTGGGCGCGAACCGCGGTCTTCCATTCACCCAGGAGATCGCGATGCGGGCTCAGCTTGACCGAGTTCCACTGCTGGTACCGGGAGTCCCAGTTGTCGTACTCGTCGTGGTGTACGCCTTGAACCAAGAGGAAACGGGCACCGGCGGCGTAATAGGTCTTGGTCAGCGCCGCCGGATCCAGAGCAGAGGGATTCCAGGTCCGGAGCAGATCCTTGTAGCCGGCCACCGACGGATGCCCGAAATCCCGGATGTGATTGGCGTAGGCGGGGCTGCCCCAGGTCTCGTTTTCAATGTACATCTTTCGCGCGTACCAGTCGCCGCTTTGGCCGGCCGCCTGGGGACCGAAGTGTACCCAGATGCCGAACTTCGCTTGGCGCAGCCAGGCGGGGTCGCTGGTCGGGTAGTTGCTTGCGATAGAATCCCAGGTCGGCTGGAACGGTCCCGTCTCGATGGGGAAATCCATCTTCACTTCAGAGAAGGTGGCCGGATCGCCGAGGGCGACAGAGCCGAACGCCTTGGGAGCCGGGATGGTGGGAATGGGAGGAAGCAAGGGCAGGCTGAAGCCCGTCCCGCTCGCGCCGCCGGAAGCCGCCGTGCCTCCGGTCGAGCCGCCGTTCGCCCCGGTCGTGGCGATGCCGCCGCTTTCCGTGCTGCCGCCAGTTGCCGTCTTGCCTGCGCTTGGCGTGGCCCCGCCGCTTGCGGTCGCGCCGGCAATTGCGGTGATGCCACCGCCCGGTGTGGCGCCGCCAGTTGCCATCTTGCCTGCGCTTGGCGTGGCCCCGCCGCTTGCGGTCGCGCCGGCAATTGCGGTGATGCCACCGCCCGGTGTGGTGCCGCCAGTTGCCATCTTGCCGCCGCTTGCGGTCGCGCCACCACCCACTGTGGCGCCGCCGCTTCCCGTCGTACCGCCGCTCTCCGTCGTGTCACCGCTTCCGGTCGTGCCACCGATCGGTCCCGGGCCATCCGTGGCCGCCGCAGCCCCAGTGCCCGAGAGCCGGCCCCCGGTGCCTCCCGCGCTGGAGCCGCCGCCGGTACAAGCAAGAGTCGCTAGCGCCAGTGCGAGCGGCACGGCGAAGCACTGGAACGTCCACGGTTGGAAGACGCGCCTTGTTGATACATCTTCCATCGCTCGCCTATGGTACCACACCCGCGGTTCGCCAAGAGATCACCGACTGCGTCTGTCTTGCGACCGTGGCGATGATGAAACCCGCCTGCCTGGCAGGTCAGCGGCGGACCACGATGTTGTCGTAGTACACGCGGTACTCGGTTGCGGCGGCGGCCCCGCAGTTGTTCCACATGTTCTCCGCCTCGGCAGTCACCCAGAATGCCTGCTCGGTGAACTTGTTCGGCTCCGGGGCGATGCGGTAGGCGGACAGGTCGAAGGTCGTGCTTGCTTGTCCATCTGAGATGGCAAGGCTCGCGTAGCGGTTGGAGTCGAAGTTCACGACGAGGGTGATGCGGTACCAGACGCCCGCCTCAAGGGTCTTGGCCACCCCCTGGGGGAACTGCCAGGCGGGGACGCCCGGAGAGGTCTCGCCCCAGATCCCCCACTTGCCCGCGTGGGGGTCGGCGGGGTTGGCCACGTACTGGATGCCAGCGGTGCTGGTGGTGAACTGGCCCGGCCCTGCTTGCCGAGTGTTCTGCAGGCTCAGCTCAGGCCCAGTCTGGCCGGCCACGCCGGCCGGGATGTACGCGTCAGCTTCCAGGCGGAAGGTGCCTGACTGCCCGGTCGAGAACAGCTTCTTCTGCCCGATCACGTGATTGCTCTTGCCTGAGGCCTTGGCCTTGTTGGCTGTCACCCGCAAGCTGCTTGTCCCCGCAGCGGAGTATTCCGTCGATTGCACGACCTCGCCGGCGCCCGTGACATAGCAGGCTGGATCGACAAGCTCCTCGAACATGCCCCAGCCTTGCTCGGACTCGAAGTCATAGTCTTGCAGGGGCAACGACAGCCGCGCCAGGATGTCGGGCGACAGCGCCAGGTATACCCACGCCGCGGGCGCGATGCCGTGCCACTTCGTGTTCCAGCCGGAGCCGCCGAAAAAGTCGTCGGGCGAGCCGGGGAAGGTTCCATTCGTCTCGTAGGCGAGCAGCTCACCAAGCAGGTACGGGCTGCCTGGACCACCAGCGGCGATGTACTGGCCGCTGAACTCCACTGTGGGCTGCCAGGGACCGGCTATGTCACCCAATCCGACATGCGTGCCATCGAACGATCTTGCCGGGAACACGCCCGCGGCCAGTCCAAGCCCAGCGAGGGCCTTGTCGTTCTCGCCCGCGGCTCGCAGGAACGCGCTGCCCCAGTTCCCCACCACGTCGATGGCAAGACTGGCGTCGTCGACACCCGCCCAGAAACGCTTCTCATCGGCCTTCCAGGGGCTACCGAGAAGGTAGGCCTTCATCGCGCCTGCGCGGGCGAAGCGCTCGGCTGCGACGAGAGCGAAGAAGGTGGACAGGTTGCCCTCGGTTCCCGCGTGAATCGCGCCCGCGGCTTTTCCACTGGCCTGGAACTCGGCGATCTTGGCTTCGAGCCAGGTGGCGGCCAGGGCGACGGCGTCGTCGGTGGGTTTGCGCGGTGAAGGCGCGAGCAGGTCGCGGTAGAGATCCAGAGCAATCACCACCCACGAGGTGTTGCCGAACCACGAGGAGACGGTGTCGCCGGAGGGCACCAGCCCGGTCCCGGTGGGGTTGTCCTTGTACGCGTCATACCAGCGTCCGGGACCATCGGCGATCTGTCCCTGCAGGTCCACCAGAGTTTGGGCCACGGCCGCGGCGGCCGCACGCATTTCCACGCTTCCGGTGCGCAGGGTATCGAGCGTGAACATGGCAAGCAGGAGCGCCTGATTGTAGGTCCAGTATTGGCTCGGGCTTTCTTCGAACCAGCTCGCCACAAAAGGGTGACCCCGGCTGGCAACCGAGTCCTTGTGTCGCCGGAGAAGATCCGCGGCGATCCGGCTGCGGACGCCGGTGTCGGGCCCCGGACAGGCGAAGTACGAAGGACTCATTCGAGTTTCGGAGTGTGTCACCGCCGTGATGGCGTCGAGGTGCAGGATCCCCGTGTCCTTGGCAAAGCTGCCGGTCCCAGCAAGCTCGCCTTTGATGCCAATCTCGACCGCGTGCACGGCCGACAGGTCCACGGCGCAGGGCTTGCCAGGTCCCGGCGTCGAGAACCACTTGAGCGGCACGACCGCTGTGCGCTTGGCCGGCAGATCGGTCGCGCTCTTGAGCGCCCAGGTCAGCATGCACCCATTCGTATCCTGTAGCTTGAGCTCGATCTGGAAGCTCGGGTCGCCCAGGGCGCCGTGGAAGGGGAACAAGAGGTAGTCCTCGGCGTGGAGATCGACGGGCGCGGGCAGCTCCTTGCGCATCACCACCCAGGCACAAGACACCAGGCCGCATGTCGTCGGATTCGGCAGATCGTAGCTGAAGCCGATGCCACCGCCGCGGCAGCCACCGGTTTCCGTGGCCATGGTCCCCAATCCGCCTTCCGCCGTAGAGTAGAACGCGGTCCATCCCGTCGCACTGCCCATGGGCTCCAGCACGCGGCCTTGGCCGCAGCGGTCGAGGACGAAGCCGGGATCTCCAGTGGGCCCAGGGTATCGAAGCGGATCGAGATCGTCGCAGTCGCCGCCCTGTGCGACGTATCCGGGCGCAGCCTCGCACGCGGTCACCGCCGTGAGATCGTTGCCAAAGCCATCCTGGTCGAGGTCAAGGTACCAGCGCCCCGGCGTGCAGCCGACGGGGGTGTCCGGTGCGCCGTCCGCCGCCGCGGTCTCGCCGGAAGACGCATCCTGGATTTCCGTATTGCTATCCGTTGGGGTAGCCGTGTCATCAGCCTTGTCAGTGGACAAGTCGGACACCGCCCCACTTTCGATAGAAGAGTCGGCAGCGTCGAACGATGGAGAACCGCCAATATCCGCCGCATCGGTGGGCATGGGCGATCCCATGTCCGCCGCGTCTGGAAGTCCGGTGTCCCGCGAGAGGTCGGCAGGCGCATCGACAGTCCCGCTGTCTCGTAGGTCGGGACCGGTTTCGGGGCTGAGTGGCGGCCGGGAGTCCACGCCGGCGTCTGCTGCCCCGGGCCCGTTGCCATCGTGAGATCCGTCGCCAGGTACGGCATCCGATCCGCCGCCGTCGTGGCCAGCGTCCCGCTGGCTAGTGCCATGGCCGTTACACCCACCCAGAGACAGGAGCATTGCCAGAGCCAGTGGTCCCGACCAAGAACCTGCGCGCATGTGGGCCTCCCAAGAAGAGCCTGAGCGGGCACGCTAGCAGATCGGCACACCAGAATCGAATGGGACGGCGATGGCTCCTAAAGAGGTGTCCAGAATTCTTCGGACAGACGGCGGTACGTCACCAACAGATCGTGCATGCGACTCGCGTCCTCGCGTGCGCCCTGGGGCCAGCCGCTGATGAACGCGTGGCCCAGGCGAGCTGGACGACGGTGTCTTGCCGTTGGATACTTGAGCCAGTCGGATTTCGTCTTGGCGAGGCCGGCGCGTCGGGACGCGAATATCTTCGGAGGAATCGCGCAATGAAACAAGCCATCCTAGGTTGGTCACTGGTCCTGGTCCTGGTCGGCTGCTCGAACGACCTCCCGAGTGGCGGAGGCGGGAGCGGCGGTGTAGGTGCTCAGGGAGGCGCTGCCAGTGATTCGTCCGGTGGCGTTCCTTCGACCGGCGGTAGCACTGCAACCGCCGGTGACACCGCTGCGGGCGGGTCTAGCGTGGGCGGCGTTTTGGAAAGCGGCGGTGCGGGCGCGACCGCTGGCGTCGCGAGCAGGGGAGGTGCAATCGGGGGCACGACCAGCGGCGGCGTGGTCGGGAGCGGCGGCGCGAGCCGGATTGGTGGCAGCGCGAGCAGGGGAGGTGCAATCGGGGGCACGAGCAGCGGCGGCGCGGTCGGGAGTGGCGGCGCGAGCCGGACTGGTGGCAGCGCGAGCAGGGGAGGCGCAACCGGGGGCACGAGCGGCGGCGGTGCGATGAGAAGCG
>Ga0182021_10003114_pt1 | contig 19494 bp, 10 predicted proteins | sample 612E3MmetaG_FD_120493 | JGI IMG/M metagenome (GOLD analysis project Ga0182021, IMG submission 120493) | Permafrost microbial communities from Stordalen Mire, Sweden - 612E3M metaG (Illumina Assembly) | ecosystem: Environmental > Terrestrial > Soil > Wetlands > Permafrost | place: Sweden... | reverse complement strand
TCCGTCCCAACCAGCCGCCCGTCGCCGCCGGTGATAGTGTCACCACCGACGAAGACACCGCGTTGAATATCACCGCGCCAGGTGTGCTGGCGAATGACAGCGATCCCGATCTGGATCAACTTACAGCGCTACTGATCGGATCCCCGGCACACGGTCAGCTAACCTTAAACAGCGATGGCTCGTTCGTCTACACGCCGACACTCAACTTCAATGGTGTAGATTCTTTTGCCTATCAAGCCAGCGATGGGGCGTTGACGTCTAACACGGCCAGCGTAACGATTACGGTTAATCCCGTGAACGATCCGCCAGTGGCAAATAGCCAATCGGTAACCACCAATGCGAATTCGCCGGTAGCGATCACGCTCTCGGCCAGCGATGTCGATCTCGATCCGCTGACGTATAGCATCGTCGCGTCACCGGCCCATGGTTCCCTGTCTGGCGCCGCGCCCAATGTGACCTACACTCCCAGCGCCAACTACAGCGGAGCCGATAGTTTCACGTTCAAGGCCAATGACGGACAGGTCGATTCTAATGTCGCCACGGTATCCATCAACGTGAACGCCCCTGTGCCCACTTTGACGAGCATAAGCCCATCGGTTGGTACTGCGGGTGGCGTAACCTTCACGCTTGTCGTCACCGGCACGAACTTCGTGAGCGGATCAATTGTCCGCTGGAATGGCGCGAATCGCACCACGACTTTCGTCAGCAGCACGCGCCTGCAGGCCAGCATTCCCGCCACTGATCTCGCCGCGGCCGGCACGGCTAGTGTGACGGTGTTCAACTCCACGCCGGGTGGCGGCACGTCAAGCGCCTTAACGTTCACGATCAATAATCCCGCGCCGACGATCAGCGCACTGGGACCGAGTACAGCCGTCGCAGGTGATCCGGCTCTGACCTTGATTGTCACCGGGACTAGCTTTGTAAGTGGTTCCATCGTGCGCTGGAACGGCGCGAATCGCACCACCACCTTCGTGAGCAGTACACGCTTAACGGCCAGCATTCTGGCGACAGATGTGTTGACGGCAGGAACTTACAGTGTGACGGTATTCAGTCCCGCGCCAGGCGGCGGCACGTCAAGCGCCTTAACGTTCACGATCAATAATCCCGCGCCGACGATCAGCGCTATCGGGCCCAGCACCAGTATCGCTGGCAGCGCTGCCATCACCTTGATCGTCACCGGCACCAACTTCGTGAGCGGATCAATTGTCCGCTGGAATGGCGCGAATCGCACCACCACCTTCGTGAGCAGCATACGTCTGACAGCCAGCGTCCCGGCCACCGATCTAGCAACCGCCGGCACGGCCAGTGTGACCGTGTTCAATCCAACACCTGGCGGCGGCACGTCGGGCACGTTGACCTTCACGATCAATAACCCTGTTCCAACGATCAGCGCCCTAGGGCCGAGTACAGCCGTCGCAGGTGATCCGGCTCTGACCTTGATTGTCACCGGGACTAACTTTGTAAGTGGTTCCATCGTGCGCTGGAACGGCGCGAATCGCACGACCACCTTCGTCAACGGCACTCGCTTGACAGCGAGCATCCCGGCCATTGATCTCGCCACGGCGGGGAACTTTAATGTGACGGTGTTTAATCCCACCCCTGGTGGTGGCACGTCGAGCTCACTGGCCTTCAATGTCGCGACCAACCGACTCGCTAATCCACGCTTTGAACTCGATGCCAACGCCGATGGCCTACCGGACAGCTGGACCAGCGACAGCCGCTTCACGCGCAGTAGCACGGCGGTGCATGGCGGCAGCTTTGCCGGTCGCCACTTTGCCGCCAACAACGCGACTTACACCATTCAACAGCTCGTGAGCGGCCTCAGTGCCGGCACCACCTATCAGTTCACTGGCTGGACTAACATCCCGCCGACCAGCGACACGTTCACGTACCGCCTAACGATCATCTGGCGCAATACTGGGGGCAACACCTTGCGCACGGATGTTGTCAAGGCCTACACGGCAACGACAGGCGGCAGTTGGGATCAAGCCACCGCCAGTCTGGTTGCGCCAACGGGCACGGCCTCGGCCCTCGTGAACATGGAAGTGACGAGTCTCAACGCGACGATTTACGCGGACGACTTTACGCTGCGCAGTGTGCCCTGATCGAATCCGGCAGCACCCGAAGCAAAACGCCCCTCGCAGATTGAGGGGCGTTTTTGATCGGCAGGAATCAGTCGCTTACGCGCCTGGCAGTGAAGTCTTCAAGAGTTTTTCTGTGGCTTCACGCGCATGCCGCGTCACCGATTCACCATTGGTCAGCGCCGGATAAATCTGCGCCGCATTCACGAGGTACAAATCTTTGATCGGTGTTTCCATGCTCGGAATCAGATTCATCCCATTCAACGGATGAATCGGCTCCACCAGCCGCTCGCGGTGCACGAACATGTGCTTGACCGAATCACGGCGGAAGTCCGGGAACATTTGCTCCAGAGTTTTCAACCACGTCTCACGCACTTCAGCATCACTCAGTTTGAACCATTCACTGCCCGGCACGGTGTATTTGGGCAAATAGACCAGATGATTGCCGCCCACATCTTTGGGATCGATGTAAGCCGTTGTCTCAATGATGCCCGTAAAGGGGATGCTGTCATCCGTGATGTAGAGCGTCCAATAGTTGGTTAAAGGCCGATCGAGCACCAGCAGCGGGCACACGATGCCGAGATAATCGGTCTTACCCAGAAAATCCCGATAGTCCTGCGGCAGCCCCGGCGTCAGCCGCGTGAACAGCGGCGTCTGCATCGTTACCACCACCCGATCGAACTCCTGCAGCCCGGCGGCCGTCTGGACGCCTTTGAGTTGTCCAGCGCGCGCGACAACTTCCTGCACTGGCGTCTTCAGCAAAATCTCGCCGCCGGCCTGGCGGATCTGGTTCGCCATCGCTTCAATCAAAGTAATGTAGCCGCCGATCAAGTAACCGGCCATTTCTTTTTGATTCGCGCCCGAGCGCGTGGACGACATGCGATTGAGGCGCGACCAGATATACGTGGCCGGAGTATTCTCAAAACTCCCGTCGAATTTGGCGCGCAGCATAGGCCGCCAGAATCTTTCAAATGTGCGCCGGCCACTGACCTGTGTCAACCACTTCTCGACGTTAATGGCCTCGACCCGGTTGAGATTGCGCTCTAACCGCGCATATACGATCGTCAAACCCAGGCGAAAACGATCGATGAGACTGAGCGGTGGAAAGGTCATAAAGTCCTTCATGTCATTCATCTCGAAGAATTGACCCTGCTGATAAAACGCCGTCTTAGTCTCACGCGCACGATACCGATCGGCGATACCCAGGTCCGCAAACAGTGCTTGCAGGTGCGAATCGCTGGTCAGGATCGCGTGATAAAACCGATCGATGTTGTAGCCGTCCATCTTGATAGGCCCGGCCAGGCCGCCAAGCGTATCACTCGCTTCGTAGATCGTCACCTTGACGCCCTGCTTCGTCAGGAAGTAGCCCAACGTAATACCCAGAATGCCCCCGCCAATAATTCCGATTCGCATGCTTGAACTCTCCGCAAACGCTCGCAGCTGCTGAACCGCAGCTGCGAGCGCACACTCATCTAAAATGCCGCTCGGCCACCTCGGCTAAGCGGCAAGTCTATCATCATTCTACACCCGCGCGCTACTTAGATCGTCACCATTTGAGCGGGCGCCGGCACGGCCACACGATCGTAATTCTGCCCGAATTCCAACGCGCCGTTGCTGATGATGTCGGTGATACGCTCAGCCGCGTGCCCATCACCAAATAACGGCGGATGCTCAACGGGCGGCATAAAGTCACGTACCGTAGTGATAATCAGTTCGGGATTGGCGCCAACCAGCTGATTCCAGCCCACTTCAACCGTTTCATGCAACTCTGTTTCATCACGCAAGGTGATGCAGGGTATGGACAGGAAGTAGGCTTCGCGCTGCACGCCGCCCGAGTCAGTCAGGATGGCCCGCGCGTTGCTCTCCAACATCAACATATCCAGATAGCCAACCGGTTCGATCGCCAGGACATGCGGCGCGAAAGATAATCCCAAGCGATCGATTACGGCCTGCGTGCGCGGATGAACGGGAAACACGATCGGCTCACGAATCGCATTGAACGCGCCGACGATCCGGCGCAAGTTCTCAGGGCTGTCCGTGTTGACGGCACGATGCACCGTCGCCAGCAAGTAATAGCCGGCGAGCAGCCCGGTGCGCGAGAGAATGGTAGACGTCGCACGCGCCACGGGGAGGTTCTGCTGCAAAGCATCCAGCATGACATCGCCGCTGTAGTGCACACCCTTGACAATTCCCTCTTCGGCCAGATGCCGCACCGCGGTCTGGGTAACACAGAACAGCAGATCCGCGAGGCGATCGGCGACCAGCCGATTAATCTCTTCCGGCATGCGTTTGTTATAGGAGCGCTCGCCAGCCTCGATGTGGACGAGCGGAATGTGCATTTTCGCCGCCGCCAGGGCGCCGACCAGGGTCGAATTGGTGTCGCCGCGGATAACCACACAGTCCGGCTTCATGTCGAGCAGCGCGCGTTCCAGGCTCATCAGCATCTCGCCGGTCTGTTCGCCATGGCTGCCCGAGCCTACTTCCAGGTCGATATCCGGCTCCGGCAGCTGCAAATGCTCAAAGAAGACCCGCGACATGCGATAGTCGTAATGCTGACCCGTATGAATGAGGATTTCGCGATGCTTCCGGCGCAACGCCCGGCTGACCGGCGCGGCCTGGATAAATTCCGGACGGGCACCCACGATCGACACAATCTTCATGCGGCGCTCTCCGGCTCCAGCGGCTCTGGCAGCGGTGCCAGCTTCAAACGCCGCAACACCACACTCCACTGAAAGCGCAGATGCGCCCGGATGATACGGAAAATCTTGGCTTTGGAGGCGCCGGCGGCGCGCGAGTGCAGAACCGTGGGATACTCGGCAACCCGGTAGCCCATCAACATGGCATTGACCATCAATTCGGTCCCCGCGAGGAAGCCGTTCGAATAGAAAGGAACCCGGCGCGTTACTTCACGCCGATAAGCGCGGAAGAGCGCCGTGTAGGTGGAAATGTGTCGATCGACAATGATCTGATAGATGAAGGATGAACCCCGACTGAGAATAATGCGATAGTGCGGCACGTTTTCGATGCCGCCCGCGCGGTGATACGGCGAAGCGGTCACAATGTCGATGTCAGACTTGAGGTAGGCCAACAGCAATGGAATCTCGTCAAACCGATAGGTTCCATCGCTATCCGCTGTGACAACCACTTCTCCTTCAGCCTTGCTGAAGCCCGTGCGAATCGCCGCACCCAGACCCAGATTCCGGGGATGCTGCACGATGCGCATGTCGGTCTGCCTGGCCGTGATCTCTTGCAACCGCGCATACGTGGCGTCAGTGCTGCCATCATCGACATACACCACTTCCACGGTGCGATCGCGCCGGAGTTGTTCCACCACCGGGAACAACTTGGTTACCAGATCGGGCACACTGTCTTCCTCATTACAGCATGGAATAACAATTGAGACATCCATTCCACTATTCCTTACTTTCTTCGCGTGCAGAATTTACCGGCGCAGACACGGGGTCGACGCGCGAACTCTGACGCGCCATGTCTGAAATTTGCGCAGCGTATTCCATCGCCTTCAAGCCGTCCTCCACACTCACCAGCGGCGGCCGATTCTCGCGCACACACCCGACAAAATGCTGCAGCTCCAGCAGCAGCGGTTCCGCCGCCGGAATGTGGATGTTTTCAACGATGCTTTCCTGCCGATACTTGGTGCCCTTGTATTCGTGCATCAACCGCCGGTGAATCGAGACGCTTTTGCTGAGCAGATCGCCTTCCACATAAGCGCTTTGGGCGGTGATATCCACGCGCCGCACCTTCGATTGCGTGACGCGCGAAGCGATCAGCGTCGCAATCGGACCATCGCGAAAAACAAAATTGGCTACAGCGTGATCAATCGCGCCGTTCATGACGGCCCGGCCCGAAGCCGTGACACTTTCCACCGGCAGGCCCACCAGGTTGAGCAAAATGTCGATGTCGTGGATCATCAAATCGTTGATGACGTTGACATCCTTATTGCTCGTATCGAACGGATTTTGCCGGCGAATTAAGATCGCCACAACCGATAAATCATCCGCTACGTTTTTGAGTTCGATAAACGTCGGGTTGAAACGCTCGATATGGCCCACCTGCACCACCAGGCCGCTCTTGCGCGCCTCTTGCACCAGCGTGTGGCTTTGCTCCAACGTATAAGCCAACGGCTTCTCGATCAAAGTATGCACGCCGGCGATAAACGCTTCCATAGCCAAATCGAAGTGATAGGGCGTCGGCGTCGCAATGGTCACGACGTCGACTTCGCGCAACAGATCGATCGGAGAATCGAAATAGCGCGCCTCGTACCGCTCGGCAATCTCGTGCCCGCGCACATGGTTCACATCAAACACGCCGACGAACTCCACCCCGCGCATGTTGGCATACACGCGGCAGTGCCGCTCGCCCATCACGCCTGCGCCAATCACGCCCGCCCGAATCAATTTCATGGTCATGCTAAGCTCCTAAAAAAATACCTGTACTGGATGTTTAGAATAGACTCCCGAAGTTTTCGGAAACGTCGGAAGTGAGTGGTTGAGCTAATCCAAACGAGAAGGCCGTTTCGCCACGCGGCGCGCTACAGCGATCAGCCCGAGAGCAGCGGCCGCGCTGCCCAACAGAAGCCATACAACGCTGCCACCCGCTTGATTGACAGCCGTCAGGTCCAACAGCGTCACCGCCGTCGGCGGCGTGGTTTGAACGATCACACTGTTCACCCGGGGCGTCGCCAGGGCCGTGCCATTCAACGTCACGCGATACTGGAGGTATTGACCTGTCGTGTTGATGTCCCCTGCTACCGCCGTCCAAGTACCATCGGTCGGCGGGTTGAGATTACCCGAGCGTGTCTCGAACGCAAGCGACGTGCCCGTTGGCAGATAAGTGTCAGTCGTCAGCGTGACCCAGGTAGTTGAAGTGACAACTGAGTCAAATGCGCGCGATTCAAACGTGCATGATGTTGGCGAGTAAGGAGCCATGCGGACCCAATCAATGATATACGTACCTACTCCGTTATCGCTAAACAACGGGGAGCGATTTGTGAGATCCACGGCTTGTGTGTCAACCGAAGCATCGTCAATATAGTAGGTGACGTTTGTACCATTCCAATCGATCCGAAAGCGGTGCATTCCCCCTAGATACCCTGCGCCGAGTGCCACATCTGTAGTAGTTCGTGCGTATAAATCCGTACCTGTGCCGTCGGTTGTAAAGTAAGCCCAGGGCGAATACAGCCCGACGGGGTCAATAGAAGAAAAGCCCCCAAACTGATAGAGCGTGTTTGTAAACAGCCCCATATACTCTATGGAGGAAGCGCTAGTGACAGCGGGCCCATAGACCGCCGCGTTGTCAACCGTCAGCTGTCCACCGTTCACAGTGACAGATCCACCCGACTGCCATGTCTGGGTAATCCATCCAGAAGGCAAGCTGCCACCTGAAAAATCCGAAGCCATGGTCGGTAACAGGGTTACCTCACCGTTAATGCCGTCCGAGGTCGACGGCCCGACGAAGCACGAGCCGACTGTGCCTGCCGAAAAATTGGACACAGTGGTATCAACATGTCCCACATCGGCCAAGGCCACGCTCACCAGCAGCAGGCACAGAGCCGCCACACTAACAACTAATAGAGATTTACGAATGATCGACATGACACGCCTCCTTAAGAATGGAACGGGCGCAACGCTGAGGCTTAACGTCTCAACGCGCGCCGCTTTATCACGCTCACCACTACGATTCCCCCGATACACAACGCTAGCAAGCCTCCCATGGCAAGCAGCAGATCCTGATCAACCACATGGGCCGAGAGTGACATCAGACGGATGGCGGTAGGCTCGTTTCCGCTAACCCACCCGGCGACAAAGGCCGTCCCTCCGAGAGTTGAAGCCGGTATATTGGTAATAACATAGCTACTCCCTATCTTCGAAACAGGTCCGGTCCAGCTCCAGATAGGCCAACATGTCAAGGGAGAATTGCGTGTGTCGCAAGCTGTACCGACTAAATTGTTTGGGCTAACATAGCTCATCTGCGGGGGGTATGCGACTACATCCGCGCATTTCGCCATGTTAATGGGCACTGACAAATCCCAGGTACCAGTGGCGCCAGATTCAAGAAAGATGTCAAAGTAGCTAGAGCAAATTTGGGTGCGCGCCGAATCAAAATAGGGCTGGACGTTGCCATGACTGATCATGACCACTTGCCCGCTGCCGGTGGTGGCCGTGATCCGCGCTGTGCCATACAATCCATCGGCCAACGCGGCGCCGTTACTGCCAACCGTCCAGGTGATTACCGGCGCGCCCAGGCGCGTATTCCAACTGGCATCAGCCAGACCCTGGGGAGGAGAGGAATAAGTCGATATCCCCCACCAGTTATGGACTAATCCTGCACATCCACCCGGCGTATCGCTACAGGCTCGCGAGAACCCAGTAATATTATTGGCATACCCTTGCGGAAGACCGGTCCCCGTCAGCGTAAAGACCGTGCTCCCGCTAATGGTAGTTGTCAGGTTGACACCGTACAGGGTGACATTCCCTGCCCCAACATTGAATAGGATCTTATTCGTCCCGGTCCAGCGGATCGTATTCAACTGTCCGGGCATGCTGCGCAGCGTCACGTTACGTACTCCCCCATTCCCTGTGCTCACCGTCGAAGAAACGGTATTGACACCTGAGATGACGATGGTGCCATTAAAATCGGTGGCGGTCAGGGCGCTTTGCAGGGCATTGAAACAGGGCAGTAGACCGCCACATACTCCCGTGGGAGAAAGATATGTAATCGGCTGCAATTTCTGATACTGCGCGACATACGACCCGGCGCGGCTGTCAAAGACTGCATAGTTGATACCTTTGATGGTTTGTATGGTATACGGCAGAGGACTGCCATCCCGCGTTAGCGCAACCAGTGTTCCATCAACGTAGCTATTGGGCAGTAAGGCCTGAATTCCATTCGCATAAGTGCCGGTGATGACATTGAAGGTCAGCGTGGACGTGAAAGTGGAGGTAGTCCACGTCATATTCTGAAACGACGAGGCATTGCGCCCATCCAACCACCGCAACATTTGGAGCGATGACACAACTGGTACGCCGTAGCTCTTGGTCAAGGTGATCACTTGGGAACCCACATCGCCCGGCGTAGCCGTATCGGTGTGAATATTCAGAGTGAAGACCCCGTAATAACCTTCGGCTTGCACCGCCCGATCGAGAAAAGTGGTCAACCAGGTAATCATACTAAACGAGCTACGCGGGTCGCCGGCATCATCAGGCAATTGGGTTGTTGCCTGATAGACGTCGAATAGAGAGCCGTTCGTGTCGGCAAAGCGCATGGGCATGGCCGAGCCTGTCAAGAGACCAGGCTGGGTGATATCCCATGCATTGGGCGTAAACAAAGCCGCATACAAGGAGTAATAGTTGGTATCCAGACGGACGCCATTGTTTGCGGAAACATTGACCTGAGTGGCCCAATCGTTCCACACAACGCAATGGGTACGATTGGTCTGGGGCGCGGGCAAGTTGGGATAGGCCGCAGCAAAGGCACTCAGCTGCGTGGTAAACGCCGTTGCCAGGCTGGCAGGCGTATAGCTGCCGCAGTCAGTTAAAATGTGAGCGGCGACCTCAAACCCCTGAGCATTGTAGGCCGCTAATTCCGTGTCGGAAAAATTACTACTCACGTAGATGTAAGAAGTGCTGCGAATACACTGCCAATCATCTACCGAGCATCCAACCGGGCTGCTGGCAATGAAATCATCAAAGCGGACCTTGGTTCCCCCTAAGCCGTGATCATCCCCCGTCATGACCACCGCGGCCTTCTCGCCACGCGGCAAGTACCAGAAACGCGGCAGCGGCTTCTTGTCAGAATTCATGGACAAAATCATATTCGCCAGCAAACGCTGCTGCTCGTCGGCCTGTGGGATGGCGATCTTGCTGGTATCCAGCCAATCGGGCTGTGGATCAATCCAGGCGTTTCCGAAGAACAGATCGTTGGAACGGACGATGCCATCCCCATCACGATCCTCACCCGCCCACAGCGGATTGCCCTGGCGGGTGTAAACAATCGAGCGCGCCAGATCATACGTGAAAGCCGCCGCCTGTCCGCCATTGGACCCTACACTTCGCAGCGTTACAGCAGGGTTCGAAGTCGCTAGAGCTGCGGTAGAGTAGAGCGTCGCCACCGCGGTAGCCCCGTTCAGAGCATAACGATCCGCCACACCATGATATTGAATAGTGGGCGTTACAATTCCGGCGCCGGGCGCAACCGCCGTATCGACAAGCAAATAGGCATCTGACAGGAAATCGTTCGCGTCAGTCAACCCCAGCAGGCTAGCCAACTGCTTGTCGGGCCGCATGGCGATGAGGTTGCCGCCGGCCGTAACCCAATCGGTAAACGTCGTCACTTGCGCCGCCGAGAGCGGCATTTCACCCAGAATCACCACATCGTAATTCGCTAACAGCGCCGCATTGACTTGGGAAATGTCCGTTAAGGTATACGCATTAAACCCTTCTGTGCGGAGAATTTCCGTATAGTAGCGACTAAAAGGATAGCCCGCATTCGCCACGATCAAGATCGGTCCGCCCGGTCCTTCATTAGAAAGCGCCGCTGGGGGTGCACCGGTCGTAAACGACCAACTGTCATCGCTGGCCAGCGCGTTACCAGACAGGTCTTTCACCCCGCTGGCGCCGCCCTTAACCCGCGCCGTATAAGAGGTTGAAAATTTAAGCGCAGAAATTGGCACCAGATTAACGGCGTGCGAAAAATTATCGGCAGAAATCGTGGCCGTAACCAGGTTGTTTGACGGATCACGCAATTCGACCGTAGTAGAGGTAACCGTCGTGGTAGACAATGCCTCGCTAAACCGCGCCTCAATTACTGAACCAATGTCAACGTTAGTAGCGCCCGCCGCCGGCGTAACACTCAGAACGGTAGGCGGAACGACATCTGTAGGATAAGTGGGATTGAAAATGACATCCACCCAAAAATTATCATTGCCAGAGGTGCCAGGATATCTATCGGGTGGTCCTGCCTGGAAATAACCAGCCTGGGATTGCGTATGAAGTGGAGAATTGTTTATAGGGGAGTTCAGGTCATTAGAGTCAGGAGAGGCTGTGCGTGCGAAATAGCCAATACTTGAGTAGTAAGAAGCAATGTAGTCTGTCCCCGCCACAATCGACACAGGCGTCTGAAAGTAAGCTGTCTGCCAACCGGAAGCCGTTTCAGCCTGAAAATTGGCAACCGCTACCAGCGTGCCACCTACTGTCCACAAATGTCCCCAATGGGTTGTCTGCGTATCGCTAATGGCCTTATAAAAGCGAAGTCCGGTCAAATAGCCATTTTGATCCGCAGAGAACCTGACGCCCAACTCTTGCGAATAACCCTGGGTTACATTCGTTTCCAGCGGAGCTGGAAGTGTATCCCAAATGCTGCATGGGCACGCCATAGGCGCTTGCACTGGCGCGGGAGCAACCGTAGCCTGCGCGGTAGAGGCAAAAGTGAATATCAGGACAAAGATCAAAATCACTTGAGCGATGCGTGTGTTGATGGCTGGATTCATAATCAATATTCTCCTTGGCAACCCTATAAACAACATCTTGATTGTAAGCGCCCGTAGTTTGCAAGCAGTGTGAGAAAAAGTGCGACACTTGGTTTCATGGTATATTTTTCGTCAAAAACCTTTGACGAGTACCTATCAGGCACTCAATTGTGGCAAATCGCGTTAGAGCAGGTTAGATTTTTTCATGCATCATCCCTCTCAAGCAGTCTGGTCCAGAATCCTTCTAAGTTCGACCACCTGCTGAATAACGTCCGAGAACGAATCGAAGACGCGTTTGACATTTTACAAAGAAGCCAGATTTACGGCAACTATTCCGGCGCACTTCCTCACCAGGAGCTAGACCAGCAAGTGCGTCAAAGAAATCTAACCCGCTCTAACGCAACCTGCGACACTCGCTGCGCCTGGATAAAAATCCTAACATGTTTTTTGACGAAAGCCATACACAACACTCGCTGAAACCGGGATTGCTTCAACCACTCACAAACCCGCCTGCACGATAATTCAATCGGTACAAACTACGCTAAGGCAGGAGTTGGGAATGGTAGCGAGTTCAATTGGAACAAAGGCATCGACGGCGACCACGCCGGCAGACACAACCGCCTACTCTTTATCCGTGGTGATCCCGGCATATAATGAAGAAGGTGGCATTGCCGAGATTCTCGATCGGGTGCTGAGCATCCAGGCAGATTTGCAAAGAATCGGCGTGGCCGGTCCGGAAGTGTTGGTGGTCGACGATGGCAGCAAGGATCGCACCGCCGAAATCATTCAGACGTACCCCCAGGTGCGGCTGATCAAACATCAGAAAAATCGCGGGTATGGCGGCGCGCTTAAGACCGGCTTCGCCAATGCCCAGGGCAACTTGCTCGCCTTTTTAGACGCCGATGGCACTTATCCGCCTGAATATTTTCCGCAACTCTGTGAAGCCATCATTCAAAATGGCGCTGAATTGGTCGTTGGGTCGCGTATGGCTGGCGCCAAGAGCGAAATGCCCAAGACCCGCCGTCTGGGCAATCTGATCTTTGCCCGATTGGTCAGCATCATCGGCAATCAAAAAGTCTCCGACAGCGCCAGCGGCCAACGTGTTTTTAAGCGCGAAGTGCTGGAACGTTTGTACCCCCTGCCCGATGGCTTGAACTTCACTCCCGTCATGAGTACCCGCGCTATTCACGAGGGCGTGAAAATGGTCGAAGTTCCCATTCCTTATAGCGAGCGTGTAGGACGATCCAAGCTCAGTGTCGTAAATGACGGTCTGCGCTTTTTGAACTCCATCGTATTGACGGCACTGTCTTATAACCCGGTCCGCATTCTGGGTTTGCTGGGGTTGAGCGGTGTTGGCTTCGCCGCGTTGGTCGCCGCGGTGCTGATAACGCTGCGCTTAAGCGGCGTCACCCAGTTGCAGACTCGGGGAGTCTTCGCAGTCTTCACCGCGTTGGTACTGGGCGTAGCAGGTGTCAGCTTGTTCACGCTGGGCGCGATGTTCAACTATCTGGTTGCCATCTTCCAGAAACGCGTCGTGCAGCGCGGCCTGTTTGGCAAGCGCCTATTCGATCCACCCCTGGAAACACATTTCGGCACGCTGGGCGCCCTATTGGTCAGCTTCGGGGTTGTTGCGTCCGTGGTATTATTTATCTTGACGCTGAATGGGTGGACGCTAGAGCAGTTATGGTTGTGGATGATCGCTGGCGCGATGGCGGCCCTGATCGGGGTGCAGCTGATCGTCTCACGCGTGATTATGAATGTGCTGGCCGACTTGAGCCAGCGTGAAATCAAACAAGGCGAGGATATGCGCGGGAATCCTATCAAGCCGGCTTAGCCAGTGTAACAAAAGAGAGATAGGGAGGATATAGTATGAGCGACAAAATTGAATTGCTTGATCCAGAAACACAATTGAAGTTAAATTTGGGAACGCACTCGGTCAAGGCGTTGCCCATGGCCAAATTTCCCGACGCCGATCTGGCGGTGCGCGCCAAAGGTATTCGCCGCCCGCCTTACAAAGTCGATATTTTACTGGTGAATCCACCCACACCCGATCAGGCGATCTGGATTCGCAGCCAACATCGGGTGGGCCGCCGCAGCCGCGAGAATATGATCTGGCCGCAGATGGAACTAGCGCAGATGGCGGCCATGCTCATGCCCGATTACACGGTAGAGATCATCGATGCGAATGCCTTGCGCATGAGCTGGCCGGAGTTCGAGGCAAAACTCAAAGAGCTGCGCCCGCGCTTTTATCTCACGCAAGTGACCGCCCCCACGCTGACCAACGACATGTATGGCGCGTTCCTGGCGCGCAGCCTGGGCGCCATCACCATCGCGTTCGGCACGCACGTGACGCCGATGCCGCGCGAAACGCTGGAGCAATTTCCCGCGCTCGATTTTGTGCTGCGCGGTGAACCCGAATTGACCCTGCGCGAATTGATGGATACCATCATGGCCGCCAACGGTCTATGGAAAGTGGCCGACGGCAAACTGCTGCGCGCCGATGGCAAGCCTGCCGACGAGAACGGCCATTTGGCTTACATGATGAAGGATGCCGATCCGATGTGGACTCCGGCGTGGGCGCTTGAGACCACCGATGCGCCGCTGCCCGACGAACGCATGCGGTTAACGCCCACCCGCCTGACCGCGATTCGCGGGTTGGCCTGGCGGCTCAACAGTGAAGTGAGGGTCAACTGGGATCGCCCGTTTATCCGTAACCTCGACGATCTACCGATTCCGGCGCATCACATGTTGCCCTTCGACAAGTACCGCATTCCAGGCATCAAAGGCGCTTACACGTTCATCGTCACCAGTCGCGGCTGCACGGCCGGCTGCAAGTATTGCATCAAACACGTCAGCTATCAATTTTCCATTCGCCTGCGCTCGCCAGAGAACATCATGGAAGAGCTGCGCGTATTGAAGAAGCTGGGCATCAAGCACGTACACATGTATGCTGATCTTTTCACCGTCAATCGCGAGCAGGTGATCAAGCTCTGCCAGTTGATGATTCAAGAAAACCTGGGCCTCAGCTGGACGTGCAACAGCCGCGTGGACTACGTGGACGAAGAAATGCTCAAGCTCATGAGCCGATCGGGCTGCACCTACATTTCATGGGGCATCGAAAGCGCCAACGAACAAATTCTCAAGAAAGCGGCCAAAGGCTATCGGCTGGAGCAAGCTCCGCGCGCTTTGAAATGGGCGCACCAGGCCGGCATCAAAAACTGGGGCTACTTCATCATCGGCCTGCCCGGTGAAACGCTCGAAACTATTCAGCAGACCATCAAGTTTTCCAAAGCCCTGCCGCTGGACATCGCCCTGTTCCACGTCGCCGCGCCCTATCCCGGCACACCCTTCTTCTTTGAAGTTCTGGAGAATAATTGGTTCAGGCCGGGCACGCAGTGGGAACAGGTGGATATGGACAAATCCACTGTATTGGACTACCAGGGCTTGACGGCCGAGCAGTTGGAGTACTGGCAAAAGAAAGCCTTTCGCGAATGGGCGTTTCGGCCAGGCCCGGTGTGGTTTTTCATCAAGACGATTAACGGCCCACGGGTCTTCAAGTCGGCCGTTGAGATTGCGTTGGGGACGTTGGGCTGGGTGAAGTAATCGCTCGACCCGCACCGGGCAACATCGACTTGACCTTCATCCCAGGCCGTTGACGAAGCATCGGCCGGATTAACGGCCTGGGATCACGTTATGCGACCGATGACACGACGCCGCTTCGTTTTTGACTGGCAAATCTGGCTGTTGCTGATCGCCGCCCTGCTGAGCGGATCGCTAGCTTACAACACCCGGCTGGCGATATTTCAACTCAGCCTCATCACGTTGGGTGTGGCCGTGTATCTGGTCATGGCGAATCTCCCCGATCCATTACAGCGGGGTCAGGCCGCATCCCGATCGGTTTTAGCTGGCATCCTGGCGCTGCTGCCTGCTATCATCGCCGTGTATTTTTTTCTAACCAATGACTGGTCGTACTGGATCGGCAAACTTAGCTTCTTCGATCCGGTGTTGCGCGTTCTGACCGCGTGGCCACTGAGCTCGAGCGGGCTGGGTGTCAACCCGAATGTAATCGGCGGCGTCATCGCGGCGCTGTTGCCGCTGCAAATCTATGCTTTGCGGCACGCGCGTCGCGGCATTGCCGCCTTGTTGATAGGCGTGTCGAGCGCGGCTCTGGTGTTCAGCGAAACACGCGGCGCGTGGCTCGCGCTGATCTTGATCACGGGCATATGGCTGCTGTGGCGCGCGATCGCTCGGCGACAAACCAATCAGCGACGCGCGCGCTGGCAGTGGTTGATCATCGTGGTCGTGCTTGGCCTAGCGGGCGCGACGTTGCTGATCGTCACACCACTAGGCAGCTGGCTGCTGGGCCTGGGCGGTGATCGGACACAAATCTGGCACAACAGTCTCGATTTGATCGGCGACTATCCTGTAACAGGATTCGGGCTGGGCGACTTTGAAATGACGTATTCGACCTATGTCCTGCTGATCCATGTCGGCCACACCATGCATGCGCACAATCTGTGGCTGGATGTCTGGTTGAACCTGGGGCTGTTGGGTCTGTTGGCGCTGGTGGGATTGGTGGTGAATGCCGTTTGGCCCAAGCCATCACCTTCGCCGTGGCGCATGGCGGCGCTGATGACATTGGGGGTCATACTCCTGCACACGCTGGTCGATGATTCGATCTTCGGCTATGGCGGTGCTGCTCTCCCGATCATTTTCATTCCGTTGGGGCTGCTGGCTCGATCGGGTACGGAACCAGCGCCGGCGCGCTGGCAACCGGCCAGGGTCAGCTGGGGTGTGGCGGCAATCGGACTAATCATCGGACTGATCATCCCGCCGGGTCGTGCGCTGCTAGCCGCGAATCTGGGCGCATTGCAACAGACGCGGCAAGAGCTGGCGGTTTATCACTGGCCGGAAGTACCCATTCAAGATATACTGCGCCAAACGACGGGGCTTGATCTGGCAGGAGCGGTGCAGCAGTATCAAACGGCGCTGGCGCTAGACGCGAATAATGTCACGGCGCTGCGCCGTCTGGCGCAAATCGAACTGGCGCGTCAGGAATACGATCAGGCTTGCACACATCTGGCAGCCGCTTTTGCCGTGAACCCCGGACAACGCGCCACGCGCCAGTTGCTGGGCGAATGTGCCGCCTTAGCCGGGCAAACCGATCGGGCGGTGATGCTGTGGAGCAGTCTCGATGTGGGCCAGGCGCAGTTATCCAATCGGCAGTATTGGTATGCCGATTATTTGCACGACCAAACGCGGGGTGACTTGCTGAAGCAAGCCATCGATACTTTACCGAGTAACTAATCTTGATTCGTCCAAAACCTTTCCTGATTTTTTGCGGCCTGCTACTGGGCGCCCTCGCGCTCACAATGCGCGTCACGGCTCAGGCCGACACGACACCCTGGCTTCCTCCGATCAATGTCTCGCGGTCGGGCGCGGCTACGCAGCCCATCAACGCCGTAACACCCGATGGTGTGCAACATGTGGTGTGGTGGGATGAAACCGTCGGGGCACTCTATGCGCACAATACCGCCAGCCTCACCGCGACAACCTGGTCGCCGCCCACGGTCATCGGTGAAATATTCGGCGATCGCCAGATCGATTTGCAGACCAAGCAGGTCATCGCGCAAACGGCGCCCAGAGATTGGCGGCTGGCGGCAACCACCACTGGCCATGTTTCGGTGTTTTGGATCAACGACAAGAAAAGCTTTTTGACCGGACAAGTGCAGGGTCAGACGTTTGGCAAGATCGAAGAGTTGGCCACTATGGCCAGCGCGCTGGAAGTCGAGCCTGATGCCGCCGGTGGGTTGCAGTTGATCTACGTGGATAACACCGACAGCGTCACTCGGCCGGCGGGAATCTACTATCGACACCAAACAGAAGCCGGCTGGAGCCAGCCCACGTTGATCTACGCCTCGCCCTACTTCCGCGCGCTCAAGCCGCAGAACATTTATATCAGCATCGCAGGCGATGGCGACAAAGCCGCGCTGGCTTCCTGGGACGATCCGCAACTCGGGCGAAGTGTCTTCGCCCGATCGGCCGATGGCGGCTTAACGTGGAGTGCACCTCAGGTCGTCGGCGCGACCACCAGCAACACAGCCGGCCGCGCCCAACACGCATATCAGATTGCCGTGCCCGCGCAGCGCGGCTCATTCCTGCAGCTGTGGCAGAATCCCACCACGGGTGGTTGCGGCTTTGTGCAAAGTCAATCGACCGATGGCGGCCAGAGCTGGAATGCGCCGCAGAAAGTGCTGTCCGGTTATCAACGCTGTCTGGAAAAATTATCCTTTTCGCCCGGTGATAAGGGTGAGGTGTGGCTCACCGGACGCTTACCCGTGCAAGATGCCAATACGCGCATCAACGCTGTGACACTGGCAAGCTGGACCGATGGGCGCTGGTCAACGCCGATCGAGATGAGTTTGAATTTCTACGATCAAGCCACCAGTCGCACCGTCAATCTCAGCTGTCTTAATGTCGCCTTCAACGGCCCGGCGGCCGGCATCGCTGGCTGTGATGCGCAGAATGACATCTGGGTGGCGCGCAACGCCGTGCCCCTGAATGAGATTGGCAGCTCTACCCATTCAGCATGGGATGACAAACAGCAACTGTCAGACGGCATGGGTGGAGTCGCAGTAGAAGGTGTCCCGGCACTGGCGGTCGATTCGGCGGGCAAGTTCTATGCGTTGTGGAGTCAATCGCCCACTGACACCCAGGCTAACTCATTGCTCTATGCCGCGGTGTATGATAGCAATCGATGGGGGCGCACGGTCGCCGTGCTGCGCTCGCCAGAGCGACCGGGGGACATTCCCAGCGCGGCCATTAAACCCGCCCTGGCGATCGATCCACAAGACAAAATCCACCTGGTGTGGAACAACGGCACGAATGGCCAAGTGCTATACAGCTGGGCCTACGCGCACGATTTTGCCAGCTCGGCGGGTTGGGCGGAACCGATCGGGTTGCCGACCCCCACCGGTCTGATTGGCTGGCCGGACATCGTGGCCGATCCACATGGGCAGCGACTCTACGTCGCCTATGCCGTTCCCTATAACGAACAGCGCGGCATCTATCTGACCCGATCAAATGACGGCGGATCAACGTGGCTGACGCCAACGCTAGTCTTCGACGGCGCGTCAGCCTCGCACCAGGTACCCAGCGTGGATAAGGTGCGTCTGGCTTTTGACGCCGCCGCCGATGTATTGCACGCGGTGTGGGTGCGTCCAAATTTGCCGGGTGCGCTCGGCCCGCAAGCGATTTACTATGCGCGTTCGGTCGATGGCGGGCAGACCTGGAGTGAGCCCTTCAAGGTGGTTGAAGGCGCGGTCGATTGGCCACGCGTGGCCGTGCCAGGTGCAGGCCAGGTCTACATCGCCTGGAATCAAGAATCGGCGACCGCGGCCGTAGTATCCACTGTGCCGTATAGTGCCTGGGGGATGTTCTCGCCAGAGATGGGTTCACGCTGGGGGACAGCCAGCACTATCTCTGGTTTTGAAAAGGTGAGCGGCCCGTTAAGCCTGACCAGCGACGGTTCAGGACAGTTACACGTCACCGCCGTCAGTCAGGTCGGGGGCCAGGAGAGCGCGCTGTATCACGCGCAATGGAATGGGCAAGGTTGGGGCGAACGCGAGATCATAGGGCTAGGACAGGAAGCAACTGCGGGCAATACCGTCGTCGCGGCGCTGGCACCTCAAGTCGGACGATTGCAAGCGGTGCTGCGACTGTTGACCTGGAATCAAGCAGGCGACGGCCAGTTTGAAGCATTTGGCACCGGGCGCAGTGTGACGCCCGTAGCGCTGACGCCGTTGCCGACGTTTACACCGCAGCCCACCCCCACCCTCAAACCGACGAGCACACCGGAACCCACGGCCACGCCGCGGCCGCAGATCAAGAACTCGGATCAACAGACCGGTAGCAGCGGCCCGAATGGAC
>Ga0182021_10003113_pt1 | contig 19494 bp, 15 predicted proteins | sample 612E3MmetaG_FD_120493 | JGI IMG/M metagenome (GOLD analysis project Ga0182021, IMG submission 120493) | Permafrost microbial communities from Stordalen Mire, Sweden - 612E3M metaG (Illumina Assembly) | ecosystem: Environmental > Terrestrial > Soil > Wetlands > Permafrost | place: Sweden... | reverse complement strand
TGTCTAAAATTGTCTAATTTTGTCTAATATTGTCTAATAATGTCCCTACTTGCAGATAATCTAAGCTTAATTTCAAAAAACCAAGCCAGACCTGTTTGTTCAAAAATTGCAATTTCATCTGTTGTTGTTCTTCTTGAGAAAAGAAATAAACAAACCAACCTCAAAAAAAGTGCCCATACACTGCATATGATATTGGTGAACCTGCAAACGATTCAAGCTTTAAATTAAAAAAGCAATCTAAAACATAAAGATAAAATCACGCAAAACTGTCAAGCTGGTTTTTTTCGGCAAGGTTACTTTTTTGTTTTTGATTGGTGCTTGGTTTTCTGTGTTTATAGAAAAGAAATCCAGCGGCTAAAGCTATAGTTGCTATTGCTACGGTTGCTGCAACTGTGATAAATGGAAAAGATGTTATGTTAAAGTAAACGACGGCTGAACCTGAATTACCGATTAAGTCAGTTGCGTAAACCGTTACATGGTGTGAGCCATCAGATAATGCTGGTAAAGTTACGTTTCCAATTATTGTTATGTTTCCTTCATTATCTAAATTGTATGATAGCTTTGAGACCTCCTTATTCACTGTAAACGTCAATTGCATGTCAGTGGAACCATACGATTGGTTTTGAGGAATCATTATCACAATTGTTGGAGGAACCGAGTCTATTGAAAAGTAAACTGGGCTAGAAGAACCCATATTGCCCTGGCTATCGTTGCCGTATAATATTATGCTATGTGCTCCTTGGGATAAGCCAGATAATTTAGTTCCTTCGGTAATTGTTACGTTCGCTTGGTTATCTACACTGTAACCCGTCCAGACAGCCCCTCTGTTACTGGTAAACGTCAAGTTTACTTGGGAATAAGTTTTGTTCTCAGGAGAGGTAATTTGAAGTTTCGGCGGTACTGTTCCATAATCAGCCGGTTTGTATTGAGCATTTATGTTTAGCCAGTTTTGCCCATCAAACCCGCCAATCGCATATAAAATATCGTTTACAACAGCAAGACCCAAATACGCTCGCGGCGCAGGTAAAGGTGTTCCTTCTGTCCACGAATTATTAGAGGGATTATAGATTTGAGTTTTACTGCTAAAAGCATCCCCAAAATATCCTCCTACCACATATAATCGTGAAGGCGCCATGTAGTCTTCAGTCGCTGCTGCAACCCCATATATAGATAAAGTAGGTAAATTTGCCGCTAAACTCCAATTATCAGTTACCGGGTCATATACTTGGTTAGCGTCAATTAAAGCGCCATTTTGTGATGATGTGGGATTATTTGATCCCCCGATAATGTAGATTTTTCCATTTATCGTTGCGGAGGCATATCCGTAGACAGCCGTTGGAATAGAGGCTTTAGTAGTCCAGGTGTTGTTTGCTGGATCATAAACCTCGTTTACGTTAGTTTCAATGTAGTAAGGGTCAGTGCTTGAATATTTTTTTCCGCCAATTAGGTAAATCTTATCGTTCACTACACTTGCAGTTAGGTCAGATCTAGGCGTAGGCATGGATGCCTTTGTTTCCCAAGTATTCGTTGAGGGATCATAGACTTCGTTGTTTGCAACATACCCATTGCCGACTGTTCCGCCTATAACATATATTTTATTATCATAAACAGAGATTGCAAAACCACTTCTAGCAGTAGGCATAGGCATTTCGACGGTCCACTGATTCGAAATGGGGTCAAACTGTTCATTACTGTTAACTGGTGAATTACCGCTCAAACCGCCGATAGCGTAGATTTTTCCATTTACAACGGCAACACCGAGTCCCCCTCGAGCAGTTGGCATAGGTGTCAAAGTTGTCCACGAAGAATTTTCGTCAATTGCTCTGACACCTGGGAAATTGAATACTGGTAAAACTATTATTGAAATAATAAGCATGGCCATTAGAATCTGAATATGCTTATCGATCAATGAACCCCCAACATTCCCTCTTTAGCTATTAATTAGCACTTTACCTTTATATTGTTTAAAAAAATAGCTAAAAAACAATCAGATTGGGTTGCCAGAGCAGAAAAGAAGGCTGATTACCCAAACATTGCAAAGCAATCTGGATTCAACTCCAAAAAGTGTCTTTCAGAAATGAAATTAGACGAACATCACCTTAGAGCATCCGTGCGGGTTATATCTAACTTCCAAATCTTACTTTATTATGATAACTGTTATTGGAGCTGGCAAAGTTGGAAGTGCTGCTGCATTCGATATCCTTCGCTACAAAATAAGCGATGTCGTTCTAATTGATGCAAACGAAAACCAAGCCAAAGGAGAAGCCCTTGATATGATGCAAGCAGCGCCCGCAATCGAATTTGACGGCACAATCCGCGGAACAAGCGACTATAAAGAAATGCAGGGGTCGGAACTTGTAATTGTCACTGCTGGTTTTGGAAGAAGACCGGATATGACTCGCTTTGACCTTATGAATGCTAATGCACAAATTATCCGATCGATTGTAAAAGAAGTCGTTAAATATGCACCTGGCAGCAAACTTATGATTGTTACTAACCCCGTTGACATAATGACTTATGTTGCTGCTCAAGAATCTGGTTTTCCCCGTTGCTGCTTGTTTGGTATGGGCAATATTTTAGATACCCTGCGGTTTAGAACATACATCGCTAATGAACTAAACGTTTCAAGAGAAGATGCCCGCGCATTAGTTATTGGTGAACACGGTGATTCCATGGTTCCACTAGTTGAATACGCTTCTGTATCAGGAATTCCAATTACAAACCTATTATCAACTGAGCAAATTGATAAAATAGTACATTTAACCGTCAGTTCAGGCGGGGATGTAATTAAACTTAAAGGCTCAACAATCTACGCGCCCGGAACAGTCATAGCAATAACCGCTGACGCAATTTTAACGGGAAGAAACCGAGTAATGAGCGTATCAACATGTCTAAGTGGAGAATATGGCTTCTCGGATGTTTCAATCGGCGTGCCCGCGGTTGTTGGAAAACAAGGGATTGAAAAAATAATTGAGTTAGACTTGTCCTCTCAGACAAGAGAACGTTTTGAGAAGTCAGTTGCCATTGTAAAAGAAGCGATTGCAGCGTTGAAGAGCTAACACAATTCTTACAATTGCTTGTTAAATGATGAGAATTTAGCTACTTCTGCTAGCCAGGTCTTTAATTTAAGCGTTAGCTATGATTTTGGTTTGGGCGTGCGCAGTAGAAATTTCCGTTAAGTTTTGTAAATGCTGGGCATTTTCCGTCGTAACAATGTTCGAGCCATTGGCAGGGTGCTCTAACGTCAAATACTCTTGGCATGTACCCCAGAGAACTAAAAGATTCCTTGGTTTTTTCTCGTTTAGAAATTTTATCCATGATTGTTTCCATTTTCAAAAACACCTTCAAAATTTCTATTTTAAAATAATATTGCCTAAATGTTGCTATTAAAAGTGTGTTGCAAACGGGAAACAACAACAAAAGCATATAAGCTCTAACTTGAAAAGAAAAGAAAATCCGTTGCTTCGATACAAAGTGTTATTTAGCTTACCGGCTTTCTTGTTTTTAGGTGCCGTCAAATGGAGTTTCAAGGTAGAGACATCATATCAATCGAAGACTTCTCCAGACAAGAAATTGATCACATTTTAGATGTTAGCCGAACAATGGAGCCACTTGCCTCTAAAAGCTCAGACATGCTGAAAGGAAAAATACTTGCCACCTTGTTCTTTGAGCCAAGCACGCGCACAAGGCTAAGTTTTGAAAGTGCAATGCTAAAACTAGGCGGATCCAACATTGGGTTTGCAGATGTTCAAAGCACATCTGTTAAGAAAGGAGAAAGCTTGGCCGACACTGTGCGTGTTGTTGAAAGCTACGCCGACGTTATTGCTCTTCGGCATGGTTTAGAAGGTGCTGCTAAGTTGGCTGCACAGTTTTCTAAGGTGCCCATAATTAATGGTGGCACGGGCGCTGAGGAGCATCCGACGCAAGCATTTACTGATCTTTATACGATGCGCAAGGAGAAGGGCAAGATTGACGGGTTAAAGATTGCCTTAATAGGAGATTTGCGGTATGGCAGAACAGTCCACTCACTTGCCTACGCGCTCGCGCTGTATAATGTAGAGTTGTATCTTGTTTCGCCCGAAAGTTTGCGTATGCGTAAAGATGTTTTACAAACAATAAAAAACAGGATTCCAGTAACAGAGGACGCAAACTTAGAAGCGATAATGCCTAAAATAGACGTGTTATACGTTACTCGCATCCAAAAAGAACGTTTCCCTGACGCGGCAGAATACTCCAAGGTAAAAGGTGCATACAAAATAGATCTAAAAACCCTCCAAAAAGCAAGGAAAGACCTGATCATTATGCATCCACTTCCTCGAGTAGATGAAATTGCCCCTGAAGTTGACAACACTCCACAGGCACGTTATTTTCAACAGGCTTTCAATGGCATCGTAGTGCGAATGGCACTGCTTTCGTTAGTGCTTGGGGTTGTCCAATGAGTTTAGGTTGAAGTGAAACGGTCGAAAGTTGTTAGTGCACTCATGGAGCCGCAGCGTGAGCATTTATGCAGGGTTCCAAACCAACTTTTCTTGCAGTTATCACAGTAACTGATTATGCGGTTGTAAGTGAAAAATTCCAAGGTCTGGTTCTCAATTAAACGTCTTGTCAAATCCATCAGAGCTTCAGGTTTAACTTCAGTGGATTCTAACTCCAATATGCTTAGGCTTCCGCCCGTGTTTAGGCCTTTGAATTTTTGTGCTGTATCAATCGCGTCAGTTTGAAGACTAAGAAGTTCACCTGCAGGTCGAACTTGAAATCTTTTAAGGGTTGAGTAATAAGGCTTCTCGCGAGTCCCCGAAAACTTGACTTTAGCAACACCGTACTTTTCTATGTCTAACTGTGCGAGACGCTCTGAAGCCTCAACATCACCTAGAATAACTGGAAAGAGACGTCTTCCATGTTTCCTGCCAATCTTCTGTTTAAACGCCAAAAGGTTTTGAATGATTTCCTCTGTGAACCTGCGGCTATCCTCAGAATTTATGTTTTTTTCAGTGAAAGCTTCTACAGCTTCTCGGAACCCAGCTAAGTTAATGATTCTGGAACAGTTTTCAAGCCTGAAATATGTATCTCCGCTTGAGCTTCTGAGTAGGAAAGGTAGTGAGTTTTTTCCGAACTGTTTTAACGCAGTATTTTTTATTCCTATAGCTCGGGCGGCAAGCTCAAAACGTTCTCGAACAAGCTCAAAAAACTTGTTTTTGTCTTTTTCACTTTCTTGAGCAATTCTTGGTAAATTTATGGTTACGCACCCAAGACAACCTGTGCGCAGAGTGTCAGTTTCCCAATCTCCAGCTAGATCAGTTGCCAGTATGACTCCTGAAGGCGAAAAAACAGTGTTTTCTGTTTCTTTCTTTGCTGTGTTTGCGAAATAAGGTGTTCCTCTCTCTGCTGCCAAACGATGCGCCTTCAGAAGAACTTCTTTCGATTTTTCGTCTTCTAACGACTCCTTATTTATTTTAATGATTAGTTTGGGATTAAGAAGTGGTTTCTTAGCGTTCTCTTCCAAAAAAACTTCAAGAATAAGGGACGCCAATAGTTGACTTTCTTGGACAAAGTCACTGTATTTTCCAACTATTTTTCCCACTGGACCAATTGCTTCTTTTTCCGCGGTTAGCTTTGGGATTAAGAGATCAAGCACCAAAGTAGCTTCAGTATGCTGATTTAGATTCAAAATTAGTAAGCGTAGATTTTCCTTTATTCTTTGTATTTCTGTGCCTCTGGTAAAGGGCGCAAGAAAAACGTTGAAGTAATTGCATGTTTGAGTACGATTTGTTTCTTTGTTCGCATGCAGAAGTACATCGAAAACAATTGCTAAAGCAGATTCGAAATCCCTCGGCGGATCCATTGAAGTTTGAAGTGGATTGTCTAGCTTGACACCATTTTGAAAGAAAAAACGCAGATCATGGCTAACTTCATTGGTCTTAAGAATCCACGTACCTAAACTATCAACATGGATGCTTCCTGAAAGATGAGCATCAGCTATGTCTCTTGGAAAAATGTTAAGCAACGTATACTCGCCAAGAACTGCTTGACCTGCCCTTGTAAGTAACGCTGTTGAGTCTATGGCTTGATCTTTCGCTTCTATTGAAGTTGTTACTTCATGTACTGGCATTCCGACTCTTGTGAGTTTATGGCGGTACTCTTCATACCCTTTCTCAATTAGAATGCCATTCACAACTTCTCTGATTAAGGAAGCAGTGAGATACTTTGTTTTTGATTTGATTAGACGTTTTTCAGTTTCTTTAGCTGCTTTCTGAGCAAGTTCAGCTGGTACCTTGGCTTCTCTTACGAGTGAATTAGCTATTTTGTTTGCGTCAAATTCTTCTAGAGTTAAATGAGAAGTGCGAACAAGCATGCCTCTTGGCTTAAATGCCTTCTTCTCTACGCGGTCAGCTACGTCGAGAACCATTTTGCCAAGGTCAGTTAGAAAGTATTTTTTTGCTTCAACATCTGCTTCAACCAAATCTGCCTTTAACATGAATTTTAAGTGATACGCGAATCTGCCAGCGTCTCGGCTGGGATTCATTTTTAGTTGATTCATTAATTCAGTGTATGAGAGCGCGCTTTTGTCAAAAAGTAGGTTTAGGATTTGCAGTCTGAGGGGTGACGAGACTGCTTTTAGAACTTTTACGCCGCGTGCCCGTTGTGGTTGCTGATTTACCATAACCCCTTTTCCCCTTTGCTCCTAGATTGGTGCTTTACCTATAATTTAACTGCAGACTTTAAACTTACTGCAACTATAGTTTATATAGATTAAAATCAAGCCTTCCCTGCTTCCATAATGTTCCGTAAATGAAAAATTCAATTTATTTCAAAATTGTTACTGCAGATGCACAGTCACATCGTTATATATCATTCAAAAGGCATTGATAGTAACGCGCAAAAGGACGATCCCAAAGCGTGAGATAATGTTAGCTTAGGTGCGGACGAATGATTCCCCTCTCTCTCTTCCGAATTTTTCGTCAGCATCTAAGTTAATCTTTTTCTTTTTTTTATCCAATGCTTTTTTAAGGTTTCAATAGAAAAAACCCGTTCGTTTCATAGAGAAATATGGCTCTTTCAATTGAGGCAACAAAACTATTTATTAAGTTAAACCCGTGACAATACATAGTTTATTGGGGCTCAGAAAATATGAAAGCATTCCTAATCCAATTCCCGTTCGGCGTCGCAGCTTTCGACGATAAAAATAGCGTAGTTGAAAATGTTCTGTTCACAAGGAAACCTCAAGCAGCAGCAAGGAGCTTACTAAAAGTGGAAGCCGGTAAAATGCCTGATGAGGTTTTCTCTTTAATTTCGCTATTAAAAAATGCGGGTTATGACGTTTTCGTTTTTGAAAAAGCTAATTTGGCTGAAGAAGTTCAGCGGAAAATGAATGTTAATGTTGAGGTTGTAAAACCTGCGGAAGCTGAAGTTTTACGTTCTCGTATGAATGAGGTTGCAGTTGAATCGGGCTTTGTTAAAGATGAGCAGGAACTTAGTCTCTGGAACCGCAATGTTAGCATGGAACTTGCCAAATTAAGAATCAAAGGTGCATCAGAAAAAAGAGATCTGATTATAGCTCAAGGCATACAAACGCTCGATGATTTAGACCGTACTGTTAACTTGTTTATGGGTAGACTCAGAGAATGGTACGGCGTATATTTCCCTGAGCTTGACCGTTTAGTTGAAAAACACGAAACTTATTCTAGGCTTGTTATGAATTTGGGCGACCGAGAAAGCTACAATGCTGAAGCTTTGGAGAAAGAAAACATTCCTAAAGAGAGATCGCAACTAGTAGCGAAAGCCGCTGAATCATCTATGGGCGCAGATATTGCAGAACGTGATTTGGAGCAGATACAAGAGTTAGCCAGGAACGTCCTTTCCTTTTATGAGCTACGCAAGAACATGGATAATTATGTTGACACGACCATGGAGGAAATGGCTCCTAACGTACGCGCAGTTGCAGGCGCACTTCTGGGTGCAAGATTGATAGCAATCGCAGGTAGTTTGCAGAATTTAGCAATGCGACCAGCAAGCACCATACAGGTTCTCGGTGCTGAAAAAGCGCTTTTCCGTTCATTAAAGACAGGTGCTCGTCCGCCCAAACATGGCTTAATTTTCCAGCACACCCTTTTGCATGATGCTAAGCGATGGCAGAGAGGAAAAATCGCGCGAGTAATTGCTGGGAAACTCGCTATCGCCGCGAGAGCTGACGCTTTCGGAGGACACTATATTGGAGATAGATTGAAGGCAGATATTAACAAGCGTTTAGAAGAAATTCATGAGAAGTACAAGGAACCGCCGCCACCAAAAGAACCCAAACCAAGACCACAATTTGAACGCAGAGAAGGTGGACCAGAGCGACCGTTTAGACCGCGCGAAGGTGGAGGACGCCCCTTCCGTGATCATGGTGGGCCGCGTAGGGATAGGAATCGGAGAAGAGAACGGCGTTGACCGTCTGGGTTAAACCGCACCCAAAATTCAAAGAAATCTACCAAGCTTCTCTTGAAGACGGCTCCCAACGATTAGCCACTGTCAATTTAACGCCTGGCTTAAGTGTTTATGGTGAACGGCTTGCTAAGGTCAAGGGCGTTGAATACCGCATTTGGGATGCATTCAGAAGTAAATTGGCAGCAGCGATCCTTAAAGGCGTCCAAAATGTGCCCATCGAACCTGGATCTAAAGTGCTTTACTTAGGTGCTGCTTCAGGAACCACCCCCAGCCACGTCTCCGACATAGTCGGCGAAACCGGATACGTTTACTGCGTAGAGTTTGCTCAACGATCCATCAGAGACTTAGTAAACAATGTCGCCGCTTACCGCTCCAACATTTCGCCGCTTCTGGAAGACGCACGCATGCCCGAAAGATACGCCATGTTCATATCCGGCAAAGTAGACACCATCTACTGCGACGTAGCACAACCAGAACAAGCAAAACTTTTAGCTGACAACGCCGACGTATTCTTAAAACCAGCTGGCTGGGTAATGCTAGCAGTGAAATCGCAAAGCATTGACGTAACCATGGACCCCGATGCGGTTTATCGCCAAGAAGCTAATATTCTGCGGAAAAGAGGCTTTGAAGTAAAAGAAGTTATAAATTTGGAGCCTTTCGACAAAGCTCACGCAATGATAGTTGCACAACACCTCTGAGTTACCTTTCGGTGCTGTTTGTAAAAATTTTCGGCGCAAATTTTTTTCTTTGTGTTTTAAGTTGCTTTTTTGATTTGGGGCTTGAATTGTTTGCAGGTTGTGTGCTAGAATGTGCGTATCTGTGCTAAAATGTGTGGAAATGTGCGATTTTGTGTGGAAATGTGCGAGAAAGAAGCTGGTAATTTGCCGTTAACTCAAAGAATAACTTTTAAAGCGGTGTAAAAAAAAGAGATCTGTTGTACGTTCCTAAATTATTTCGTTGCTCATTTAGAAGAGTGACAGTGTAAGAATTTCCTGAACTGTAAAGAACAGTATTCCCAAGACCGCCATTCGCACTTGGACTTTGGTTTTTTTGGATAACTTATTATGGTTGATTGATTCATTCATTCAATAGTAAGTGGTGATTTATGCCAAGAAGCAAAGAAGCAAATCAGACGTTAAGAAAACAGACAACTCAAAAGATTTTGGACGCAGCTGTCGCCGTCTTTGCAACTAGAGGTAACGCTGCAACCATAGCCGACATTGCCGCAAAAGCAGAAATCAGCCAAGGATTAGCCTACCATTACTTCAAAAGCAAAGAAGAAATCTTTACTATCTTGGTTAAGCAGGCCGCAGAAGCAGGCGGCGGACCAGCCAAACGCATCAACCAAATACAAGGGACCCCCGGCAAGCGTCTTGCACTCTTAATCATGTACATTTTAGAGGACTACCGACAAAACTCAGGCATGGCACAAATCATGTACAACGTCTTGGAAGATGAAACTGCACCCAACGACCTTAAGAATCTAGTTCTGAGAAACGGCAAAGCTATACAAGATATTATGCGTCAACTTATTGTTGAAGGGCAAGCTACTGGCGAAATCATTAATGAAGACCCCGACCAACTTATGGTTGCGTTACTAGCATGTTTTAACGGCCTAATGAAAAGAGCCACCATGCTTGACCCCAACGATGCAAAAAACCACTTCCCTCAAGCCAAGATAATCTTGCGAATGCTCAGACCTGAAAATCAAGGAGAAAACTAAAAAATGAATCGAAAAGGAGTTTGTTATGATGTTGGACGGGTGACGATGGGAAGCCAATGGCGCCCCAAATTCGACCTCAACCAAGTACAACGTGAGCTTGAAATAATCAAAAATGACCTACACTGCAACACAGTTAGAATCTGTGGCTTAGACCTGAAGAGACTCAAAATCGCCGGGGAGGCGGCGCTTACTCTGGGCTTGGAGGTTTGGCTGTCGCCTGAGATGTGGGACAGAAGCCAAGAAGAAAACCTGCCGTACCTCGAGAAGGCGGCGGAAGTTGCGGAAACCCTGCGGCAGCAGTTCTCGGGCAAGGTAGCTTTGAGTGTTGGATCAGAGGCGACGCTTTTCACGCAAGGTATTGTTGAAGGCGAGAATTTCATGCAAAGATTGAATAATCCTTCGTTTTGGATGAACATCCAAGCGGGGAAACACATTGAACCGCTCAACGCATTTTTGGCTAAGGCATGCCGCGCCGTCAGGCAGACCTTCAAGGGCGAAGTGACGTATTTTTCAGTCCCGTTTGAAAAGGTTGATTGGGACCCATTCGATTTTGTCGGCGTTGATCTTTACCGAGACGTCAGGATAAAGAACGTCTTTGACAAAGTGGTCAAGGGTTGCTTTGCTGACAACAAACCTGTTGTAATTGGCGAGTTCGGTTGCTGCACTTACAGGGGAGCAGATTTGCTTGGAGGAACAGGATTCATCGTCATATTTGGCATGATGAACGATTATCTTGGAAAGAAACTATCCATTCCCACGCCTTTTGCCGAAATGCTCAAAATCATTCCGAAGGTTGACGGTCACTATATTCGAGATGAAAGTTCGCAGGCAAAAGAAATTATTGAAGATCTCGCCGCATTCGACGCCGCCGGTGTGGAGGGCGCGTTCGTCTTCACGTTTGTTTCTCCGACCTCCGCCTATAATGATGATCCAAAGTTCGATATGGATTTGGGCAGCTTCAGCCTTGTGAAAAGCTACCCGGAGAAAGAAACATTCGAACAGATTATATCTGAGAGCGCAAAACAGGGAAAGGAATTCGCCGGCATAGAGGTAATGCCAGATCTATCCGCTAAGTTCGCCAACGTCATCGGCAAGCATGGAAAGGTCTATCCAGATATGCCGTGGGAACCAAAAGAATCATTCCGAGCAGTAGCTGACTATTATGCCAAACTCTAAGATGTGAATTGACATCTATGGTTCAACCGAGGGCTCAACACTATCCTCGCCCACTCTTTATTTCGTATTCACGTTAGGACTCGCATAAATTTTAAAGCGCATCATAACTGACCCACCATTGGATTCGCTTAATTTACTAAACGAATTCTCTTTTTAGAAAGTTAGGATTGGAAGGATGAGAAGGTTTGGACAGGTTAGATCTAAAGCTAAAACAGGTTGCGATTTAGTAACTTAACCTCGAGTAAACGCTATACCTGTGGAGCTTGGGGGAGTCTGCGAGTATGCTTAGGCTATAATCGTCAACAACGCTATGAACCCACAGGACCAGCCTATTGGGTTTTGTTGGGAATGCCCAAATAGGGTCGTTCCTTCCAAAAACAATCCCTCCAGATAGAGGGGTCTTTCCTTTTTCTTATTTAACCTGCAGTTTATACTTAAGACTAGAGTGTATTTTCACCCGCGAGGTTCGCTTGCCACAGCAAGTCCACCTGAACGTTTCCCTACCACAGTTTTCGCAGAAGCGTTTGTGGTCCGCAAACTCTGGATTCTCCAAATCTTTCTTGATGAACTTATTCATGTACTTCACCAGCAACATTTGGCGCATTTGCCTGCGTTTTTGTTGGGTTACGTTTTTTTCTATTGTTTTCACTTTGTGTTTTTCTTCGAAGCCAGATACCTTCACTTAGGAACAGCACCATGGCAATAGCGGTTGGAGCAATCAAATAAAACGTATAAAGATTGGGAATTTGGCCTCTTTGGAAAAAGAGGATGGCAATTGTTATGGCTTCCACGCATAAAATGCCGAAAAAGAAAAATGAGTAAAAAATTAGGCGGGGCACAAGGGTTTTCCCAATCCAGAAATGACCGCTGATGTTTACTTTTTCTTTGATAAAGTATTCGCCGTATTCGTTTTTTGTTATTAAGCCAAATGTTTCGAGTTTTTGTAGATGCCAGTAAGCTACGCTTGGGCTGCTAAGGTTGGCTAGTCGCATGGTCTCTCTGGGACCCAATGGTTTGCCTTCTTTAACCATGCAGGCGTAGACGTTTAGGGTTGTGCCTTCAAGTTCTTCTGTGTTAAGGTTTGTCACTTTAATTCCCTTCCAATCAGTTTCCTAAGGGAGTTAATTCCAAAAAAATGGGGTATAGAGGTTAACCCTCTTTTTTGACTTATTCGCAGCTATTCTATTCTTTGCAGTTCTACTGTGTTTAGCTGGGTTCATGTTGGTCACGTGGTTGTCCTCGGCGCGACAGTTACTTCGATGTTTGAGTTGCCTGGTTGGAACGTTTGATTGCCCGTCAAGATAGCATTGTATACATATCCATTTTGATTTTCATCCAGTTGTAGTTGAGTTACTTGGGTGGCAGTTGAGACAGTATTATAGAAGGTTCCGTTAACTGGCTCGTTGTTGATGTAGTTTGAGACGGAAGAATAGAGTGTAATGTTTCCTGATTCGAGCGCTGTAAGGCCCGCGGATGGTGCTGATCCTGCAGGATCTATGATGAACATTTCCGTGTTGTTGAACATGATTAGCCTTGACTCATGTGGTGCCCAAGTGTTGTTGAATCCCTTTTGACTCCAATCCCATGGAAGCCAGCTATATCCTCGTCCAACATTCCAATCGCCCCATGTCGGCAATGCCGTTACGGTACCTAGACTTGAATTCATGTTTTCATATGGTTGCGCTCCCACTGTTAAGACATCGTTCACCAACGGGTTTGCTATAGTTGTCATTGGCTGTGGGTTGTCGACGTTTACCTTGCCCGTCACATCAACCCATGCCCCGTTAATGTACATCTCAGTTATCAAGGGGGTTCCATTTAGGTCGTAGTATTCTGTGATAGGTACGCCATCAAACGAGATTCCTGTGTCTCTTGCATTTTCTGGCAGAGCTGGAACTGTGCCGTTGATTGTGTGGTCTTCACTGTAAGCGCGGATGTTATCTGGGGTGAGCGGTCCGCCCATTATGCCTCCGCAATAATTAGCTTGAGTAAATAAGTATAAACAGTCTGGGTAGGGAACAAGAGTCGATATGCCGTTATCATCTGTATAGGTGTTTGGCATCCAAGTTGCGTTTACCCATTTGTTGTTAAGGTAAACTCCTGAAACCAAGCCTCCGAAATACCAGTATGGGAAAGCGCTGGATGTATTGTTGGTTCCGTAGGTATAGATTGTGCCGCCTAGAATTGAAGATTTCTGAACATTAATGTCCTGAGCGGCTCCGAAGGAAAATTCGTAGACTGTAGCTGCTTGGTTTGAAAGGTTTGTGATATTGAGGACAACGTTGTATGTAATGTTGATTGCTTGGTAGGTGGCAACTGAAGGGTTGCCTGAGAAATCGTAATTTGTTCTGGTGTATTGCCAGTTGACGGGGTTGAAGTTGGCGTAGACGGCATTGATGCTGAAATCGGCTTTAGGCCCTTCCGGCACTGGCGGAAAGGGCTGAATGTTGGTCGGCGCTATTAAAAGCGGCGCAGCAAAAACCGTTCCAACCATTAAGGCTAGAGCAGCAACTGCAATGAGTTTAAATTTGAATTCCATTTGATTTCACCATGAAGCGATATGCTTAGTGCGCCTATTAGCTCTGGTTACAGAACGTTTTGTTCTAACGCTAGAACAGCCAACTGGCAAGCAACAAAATGAATTACTCGCCGCTTTCTCCAGGTCTTCCTCTATAATTTAGCCTCAAAGTCTTTTATTTGAAAATCACGCATAGATCTCAAACAACCAGGAGAATCCATATGATTTTGCACATTACTACGCACAAAGAATGGAAAACAGCTCAGTTGCAAGGTAAATATACAGCACCCACCCTTGAGACTGAGGGATTCATTCACTGTTCAACCCTGAAACAGGCAACAGATACAGCAAATATTTTCTTCAAAGGACAAAATGGATTAGCACTACTTTGCATTGACAAAAACAAATTACAGTCCAAATGTAAATATGAGGGTCCAACTGGCGGTGGCAACCATGACCCAAATGTTGGGAACCTATTTCCTCATATTTATGGTCCAATTAATCTCTCAGCCGTGATAAAAGTAGTCGATTTCCCCCCAAATGAAAATGGCTTTTTTACACTTCCCACGGAGATAATAACGTAGCCTGCATATTGTTTGGTTTTCCTTGCCGACGCAACTTTTGGAAAAGTAATATAGCTTAGTTTAATTACGCCATTGATAGTTTAGGCTGAAACATATGTTGATTGCTGGCGTTGACGAAGCAGGGCGCGGATGCGTCATCGGTCCCCTAGTCGTCGCTGGAGTCATGATAAAAAATGAAAACATGTCAATCTTAAACGAACTTGGCGTTAAAGACTCTAAACTTTTGACTCCAGAAAAGCGGGAGCTACTTTACCCGGTAATCATTCAGCTAACCGAAAAATACCACACAATAAAAATCATGCCCTCTCAAATTGACATAGTAGTTGAAAGCGCCAGAAGACTCCATAAACTAAACAGACTTGAAGCGCAGACAATGGCACAAATCATTGAAGAATTAAAACCTGACCAAGCTTACGTTGACGCGGCAGACACAGTTGAACAACGCTTTGGAAACCACATAAGAGAACGATTAAAAACAAAAACCAGAATCATTTCCAGGCATAAAGCAGATAGAATTTACCCAATTGTTTCAGCAGCATCCATCATCGCTAAAGTAGAGCGTGATAGAGAAATCGAAAACTTGAGACATGAATATGGCAATTTCGGTAGTGGTTACTTAACAGATGAAAAAACCATGATTTTCCTTAAGCAACTGCTCGAAAGACATGGTGATTACCCCGATTTTGTTAGAAAATCTTGGAAGCCGGCGAAGAGAGTAAAAAGCGAGAATGGTTTTTTACAGCAAAAGCTTACCTGACAATCTTTTCGATTTCAAAACCCATGTGTGTAGGCAAATCGTTATACAAAAGGTCTACAAAAGAAACATTAGTTATATAAATATCGCTTGCTTCTTTAGTTCGTAAGAGAAGTTTTAGACGGCGGTTGCTTAATGAGTGAAAAAGATGTAACCCGATTCTTGCAGATTCTGGGATTGTCAAAACGAGAAATTCAGGTTTATATGTTTCTTGCTAAAAGCGGGGTCCAGTCAACAAGCTTTGTAGCAAAAAGGCTCAAAATGGAGCGGGTGCAAGCCTATCGTACATTCAAGAAACTGCAGGAGAAAGGTTTCATCGAAGCCACGTTGGAGCGCCCCACTAGGTTTACCATTGTCTCGTTTGAAGCATTAGTTGACCAGTTTATTAATGCTAAAAAGAACGAAGTTACCAACCTAACAGACCAGAAGCTGAGTCTTCTTACAGCTTGGCAGTCGATAAGTGCTCCCGAATCAGAATATCCCGTAGCAAAATTCTCAATCATTACAGGCAAAAAGAAGATTCATTCTAAAATGTTATCTATGATTGAGGAATCAAAAAGTGAAGTTACAATTCTAACAACTGCTTTAGGCTTAATTCAAGAAGATATCGCAGGAATTTTCGACACTGCCGAAGTATCTTCTGAAGATCGAAAGGTTCAATTTCAAATAATAACTGATATTGCTCCCGAAAACCTCAAAGTCGCGGAAAGGCTTGACAAAAGCATTGTTGAAGAAAAATTGAACATGAAACTACGTCACGTCGGCATGACTTCAAAGTTTTTCCCGCGGTTCTTAATTAAAGATGGTGAAGAAGCCATGCTATATGCTCCATTTGGCAACGAAGCATCTGTTTTGAATCTGGAAGATGAAGGCTTATGGATTAACGACAAAATGTTCATTTCGGTTCTGAAGGCTTTTTTTGTCCAAATGTGGCAAATCGGAATTGACGCTTCAAGAAGAATAGACGAATTGAAGAGCGGGATACCCATAGGCGAAACGCTAGTAATCAAAAGTGGCGAAGAAGCATGGACTAAAGTAACAACGATCTTAGAGTCCGCTAAAAAAGAAATTGTCATAATTACCACATCCCAAAGCATTAATCGTCTCGCTGAAAATGATCCCATAGTAAATTATTTTAAGAAAGGCATAAAAACCCAAATTATGGCTTCCATTGACCTAGACAATCTTGAACCAGCACAGAAACTTTCCGCCCTTTACGAAATAAAGCATGTGCCAATAAGCTACTTAACAATGATGCTTGTTGACAAAAAGCACCTATTTATGTTCAAGGCGCCTCCGCTGAGTGATATCGGAACTGAATCCGCATTCCCATTGGTCGATACTTTCTATTCCAGTGACCCTGGCCAAATTGAAAGAGTAAGCGAAATGCTTGACGATATTTGGAAGAGAGGCATAGATATTTCAGAAATCAGCAACCAAGCAGGCACAAAACTTCCCTCGGTAGAGGTCTCTACAACTGAAACCGTCGCCAAAGTCGTTGACAAAATGTTGCAAAACAATGTTGCTTCGGTTTTAATAACTGATAACCAAAAGCCCTTTGGAATGATTAGTGACAAAGATATTTTAAGGGATATTGTTGTGGAACATAAAGATCCTAAGAAAACTCTAACAAAGGATCTCAACTACACGCCGCTTATACTTCTTCAGGGAGATGAATCAATGCTTACAGCGATGAAGTTTATGGGAGAAAAAGGCATAAAACGCGCTGCGATGGTTAAAAACGGACAACTTATAGGCATGTTAACCGAAGACATAGCTAAAAAGACTGCCCTGAAAGTTAAAGCACCTGCCCCCTGATTTTTCATTTTTTCTTTCTTTTGATCTTTAAGAGCCTTTTGAAAAGGCAAATAATATTAAGAAATACCTTTTTCTACCAACATGGTTAATAATTTTTTAGTCCACGCCGTTTCACTGTATTTGGAAAAGTATTTGATCGTTAAGAATTTTTGGAGGTTGTCTGGCGTGAAAAGGCGTTTGCTTTAAAGAAAGGGAATGTCGTCTGGACGGAAAATGGATTGCACTTAAAAATTGCTAAAGATAAGCTTCACCTGTACCTGAGTCCAGTAAAAACTTAGGCCTTAAGAGCTTTTGATGTGGTTGTGCATTAACAGTCACAGATACTTAATTGCTACCCAACTGATTGATATCTTGTGAACTAAATGTTTTTTAATGGTATATTAGAAATTATGCCTAACATTATCCGCTTCTGCGAAACGTCAAAAGATAAAGGCAGAATTATGAACAGGTTAGGTTTGAATGATGTGCAAGCAGAATCCTATTTAACAATTCTCACAAATCAAAGTATGCTTATGCAAAAAAACAACAAATATGTCACCACAATGAAAGGACAAGGTTACCTCGAATCCTGCGACAGAATCAGAAAAATCAAAACCTGAAAATTGATTAGACTATTATTTAATCCTGAAATTCTACCTGGCTTCTATAGTTGTTAATTTGTTTCTTTACTAAATTTTATCTCTCTATCACTCTCCAGCACACCATCACTACGTATATCAATAATATCATAAACAAAAAATAGAGTTGGAGACTTAGTTGGTTAGGTGGATGCTATGTTTTCGCCGCATGGATATGCTCTGTCTTGTAACTTATTCTCATTTATCCATCGTATAAATACGAGTATATCGTGTAGAACCCGTTTCCTTGGGCGTGAACTCACGGTGTAACGGACCTCTTCTCCAATTGGAAGATCCTTTATGGCTACAGCAGCCTGCAGTGCATTCTTCTGGGGGGTTCCACTTTTTGACCTAACCATTTTAGTTAGCTGAAATATTTTCCAGCATGGGATATTTTAAGCCCATACTTTAGTGCGGATACAGCCACATTGAACACAGCAATTTAGGCATTCTCCAATATCGCTAATTTTAAGTTCGGTTTCTTCGCAACCACATCGGCATTTGTCATTATTCATCATATTTTCATCTCCAATTTACTTTAGGCAGGTACATGAACCAAAAATTTTGAGTTCAGCGTGGCTTATTGCTCGAAACAGTAAGGACACAAAACCAGTTTTTTTGGGTATCTTGTTTACGCTGTCGTTTATTTATATCTCATACACGTGAAATATATTCATTTCCTATTTGCTTTAGCGTTCTTGGTTCAATTTCACCTTGTTTTTGCAATGTTAGCCACTTTTATCTTTGGATAATCTTGACATAGCTGATTGCATTGTTTGCATCGACTTCGATTTTTAAAAGACAGCCCACCTGTTTTTGCTAATGCAACTGCTTCACTGTTTTCTATTTTTGTAATTAGATGTTTTATCCGGTAATTATGTTAGCACGAATTTGGGTTTGAGATTATAATTTATTCCAAAAGCAAAACTGGTGCTCCTTAACTTGGAGTTGGAGTGCAAAAGGCTTTTGTGAGAAGTTGTATGTTTCAAAGCTAAAATTATTTATGGATTGATTTCCATATATATCAAAAGGATAATTCACGGCAAGGGATGCATTAAATTTTGCCAACCGACCATGCGAATGAAAAACTTGCTGATTCTGTGAAAAAAAGATACACTACCCAACTAACATTAGATAATGGTGTTAGCATTACTTTAAGGCCGATCGCGTGTACTGATCATGTAGAGTTCAAGAAATTCTTTAAGGCATTATCTCCTGCGAGCGTGCACTTTAGGTTCTTAGAAATAATCAAAGAGTTGCCCAACGAAACCGTAGAGAGATACTGCGATTTAGACTACAACCAAGAGATGGCGATAGTTGCCCTGCCTAAAGGCGGAGACAAAATCATTGCCGTTGCACGTTTAATACTTAATCTCAAAGATAGTCGAGGAGAATTTGCCCTTGTTATTGCTGATGCTTGGCAGGGGTTTGGGTTGGGAACAGAACTTTTGGGTGACCTAATCAAAATTGCCAGAGATTATCAACTTGAAGAGCTCTACTGTGTGCTATCAAGTGATAACTATAAGATGATTGGGCTCGCGGAAAAGTTTGGGTTAAAAGTAAAGTCAACAGATGGAGATACATTAGAAATGACCCTGAAGATGACACAAATGTCTCGATAGCCTATCTTATTTTTCGGTGAGTTCATGTTAAAACCAAAGGTCCATTTTAGTCAGTATACTATTCGAGGATGTTACCCCTTTATGCTATATGGTTAAAAATTATCACCTAAGCTGAGGCAACCTGTAAGGAGAAGTAAGAAATCTCGTTGGAAAACTTGTTTTTTGCGTTGAGGTTTGTTGTGAACGTTAGAAAATTGGTTTGCAATTTTTTTTTTCGTTATCTTTGTAAGTAGTTTGGGCGGGAAGTGTTTTATT
>Ga0182021_10003112_pt1 | contig 19495 bp, 13 predicted proteins | sample 612E3MmetaG_FD_120493 | JGI IMG/M metagenome (GOLD analysis project Ga0182021, IMG submission 120493) | Permafrost microbial communities from Stordalen Mire, Sweden - 612E3M metaG (Illumina Assembly) | ecosystem: Environmental > Terrestrial > Soil > Wetlands > Permafrost | place: Sweden... | reverse complement strand
CTTTATCGTTTTCTTTTAAAAAGTTGATATAGTTTTTAACTCCGTCATTCCATTTTGAAAAATTTCCTTCATTAATGGAATATGTTTTTGACTTCTTCGGGATTTTCATGTTTTCATATGAGAGCAGAAATTCCCCGACGGATGGGTCAAGTGTAAACCCGTGAACACCTTTGCCCGCAGTGTAAACCATAATTGTACTTGAACCGTAGACAACATATCCTGCGGCAACCTGGCGCAGTCCCGACTGCAGGCAGTCTTCAAGCGTTGCGGGTCCGTTTTTTGACACTCTTCTGTAAATTGAAAATATGGTTCCGATTGATATGTTCGCATCTATATTGGAAGAACCGTCTAGAGGGTCGAAATGAACTATGTATTTATTCAAAATATCCTGCTTAAAATACTGGTCTGCAAATGGTATAAAATTTTCATCTTCTTCAGAGCATATTGCGCAGGCATGACCGCCTATTCTCATTACGTGTGTCAAAATTTCGTTAGCATATACGTCAAGTTTCTTCACTGCTTCTCCCTGAACATTCTCCTGCCCTGTGAACCCGAGTATATCAATAAGTCCTGCCCTGTTAACTTCCAGTGAAATTACCTTGCATGCAAGGGCTATATCGTATAATAAATCCGAAAGCTGTCCTGTTGCTTCGGGAATTTTTCTTTCCTCATCTATAATGTGCCTGTAAAGAGTTGTAAATTTTTTTACCATACTTAAGTTATAAAGTTTATAAGGTTATAAAGTTATAAAGTAAAAGAGCAATAATGTTTTAAAGTTATGCGTTTAATAAATATATATGTTATAAGTTCTAAATTTTAATAAAAAAATCTTATAAATTTTGAATTTTAAACTCTATAACTTTCAAACTAACAGCGATATTGCGTCTTTAATTTTTTCGACTCCCAAGATTTGAATCTTATACTTGCTAACATTTATATTCTTTAAATTGTTCTTTGGAACGATAATTTTTTTGAATCCGAGTTTCGACGCTTCGTTAATTCTTTTTTCTATGCCCGGGATTGTTCTTATTTCTCCTGCAAGCCCGACCTCACCAAGTATAACTGTTTCCGAATCAACAGGGATATCTTTGTATGAAGAATATACAGCTGCAGCAGCAGCAAGGTCAATTGCCGGTTCGTCGATTTTTACTCCGCCTGCAATGTTTAAAAATATATCAAATTTATTTAAAAACAGTCCGAGTTTTTTTTCAAGCACGGCAATAAGAATATTTGTACGCTTGTAATCGAAGCCCATCGAAGTCCTTTGCGGGATGCCGTAGCTGGTTGCTGTAACAAGTGCCTGTACTTCGATAAGAATTGGGCGTGTACCTTCTATTGCCGCTGAAATAATGCATCCCGAAGCTCCGTAATTTCTCTGGGAAAGGAAAACTTCGCTCGGGTTCGGTACTTCCTTCAAGCCCATATCGGTCATTTCAAAAATTCCGATTTCATTCGTAGAGCCGAATCGGTTTTTCATGCTTCTCAGGATTCTGTAAAAATGCGTCCGCTCGCCTTCGAACTGCAATACCACGTCCACCATGTGTTCCAGAACTTTAGGTCCTGCAATTGTACCGTCTTTTGTAATGTGTCCGACAATAAAAGTGGGAATATTATAATTCTTAGCAATTTTTATAAGTAGGGAAGTAGATTCACGTAATTGTGTTATCGTACCCGGAGAGCTTTCTATTTCAGGACGGTAAACAGTTTGAATTGAATCAACAACTACTATATCGGGTCTTTCATTTTCTATAACGGCTGTAATAATTTCAAGGTCTGTTTCGGAAAGGATTAAAAAGTTATGTAAATCATATTGTAGTCTTTCACAGCGAAGTTTTATCTGCGTTGCAGATTCCTCTCCGCTTACATATAAAATCTTTTTTCCGTCAAGCTTATCGGCTATTTGCAGCATCAGAGTCGATTTCCCTATTCCAGGGTCGCCGCCGATTAAAATCACGGAGCCGTTTACAATTCCGCCTCCGAGCACCCTGTCGAGTTCATCTATGCCTGTTTTGAATCTTGTCTCATTTGAATTTATTACTTCCGAGATATTTTTCAGTTCAGCAGATTTTGACTTGATTGAAGATGTCTTACTCAGTTTCCTTTTATCGGTTTCGATTATTTCCTCGACGAATGTATTCCAGTTCCCGCATTCCGGGCATTTACCGGTCCAGCGAGGTGTCGAATAACCGCAATTCTGGCAAACATATTTAGTCTTAACTTTTCCTATCATATTTTTACTGTTGATTTGTATTAAACTTAATATAAAAAAACTAATTGTTTATTGAAATAAAATAAGAGTTATTGATTAACAGTGCAGAAACACTAAGTCATTATGAACACTAAGAATAATAAAAAAAAAGTGTATCACTTTTGTATCACTTTTGTATCACTATTGCGATTTTGCAAAGAAAACGGCGGTTTTTATAAAAGTGAAAAAAAAGTGTATCACTTTTGTACTACTTTTGTTACACTGTTGCGGTTTTACAAAGAAAACGAAGGTTTTTTACAAAAGCGAAAAAAAAGTGTATCACTTTTGTATCAGTTTTGTATCACTATTGCGATTTTGCAAAAAAAACGAAGGTTTTTTATAGAAGTGATAAAAAAGTGTACGAGTTTTGTACCACTTTTCAATATACAGCATAATTTTCCCTGAACTTCTATTTCAAAGAACAATAAAGTTACCCATATTAATATATGGTATTTCTTTCAAATTGTCAATGTGAAATTTTATCCTGATGAATCGGGATGTAAAAAAAGTGATTACAGGATACCAATGTTTTAATCTTCCAATCTTAAAATTTTATGAATCTTAAGAATCTTACAAATTCCATATTATTTTACATATACATAGAGTATTTTTGAGATATGACAGAAATTACTAAAAATACAGATATTGCCGTTTCGGAGATTTTGAAGGGAAATGTTGTTGCCCTGCCAACTGAAACCGTTTACGGACTTGGTGCAAACGGACTGGTTAAAAATGCAGTACTAAAAATTTACGAAGTAAAAAAGCGTCCTCATTTTAATCCCCTGATTCTTCATATATATAGCCCGGATGATTTGAATAAATTTGCAAAAAATATTCCCGACGAAGTTTATATATTAGCTGAAAAGTTTTCTCCCGGTCCTCTGACATTTGTGTTGGAAAAGAAATCTAAAGTCCCGGATATTCTGACAGCAGGTCTGGATAGCGTAGCAATAAGATTTCCTGCGCACAAAATGTTCAGAAAAGTTTTGAAAGAATCCGGAGTTCCGATTGCGGCGCCATCTGCAAACATGTTCGGAAGAATCTCTCCGGTAACTGCACGTGATGTTTATAAAGAGTTAAAAGGGAAAATAAGTTACATTCTCGACGGCGGCAAGTGTGAGGTGGGCATTGAATCTACCGTAATCAGTTTTTTAAACGGTAAAATGAAAATTCTCCGTCCGGGGTTTATTATACAAAAAGATATCGAAAAAGTTATAGGGCATAAATTAAAATCCGGCGGTAAAAATAAAAGCGGGAAGAAGTCCGCCACGGCGGATGCAAAGAACGTAAAAAAGGAAAATAGAAGATATTTATCACCCGGATTATTAAAGAGTCATTATGCACCGCTTACACCTCTTTATGTTGTAAAGGACCTAGCATCACTGACAAAAATCAGCAAGCAGAATTTTCACCACATAGATTTATCAAATTACAAGAATTTAAAATCGATTGCTTCCAATTTGTTCAAGGAATTCAGGAAAGCAGATGAAAAAAAATATGATTTCATCACGATTCAGAAAGTCGAGAACACGGGACTTGGAATTGCCATCAACGACAGGATTGAAAAAGCAAGCTCGGGTAAGATTGAATTAACAAAAGATAAATCAAATTTCTATTTAATTTAATGCCTGAAAAAATCATCATATCGTTCGATGATGAAAAGCCCAAAAAGGCTGATGAAAAAATCATAGTCGAAATAAAACCCGAAAAAAAACTGAATCCTTCGGATGAAATCAAGAATTCGGTTATCAGTTCGTATTACAGGGGTAATCCGCAGTTGACCGGCTGTGAAAGCAGTAATCTCAAGTATCCTGAAGGACTGGAAAACGGGTTCAGAAAGATTTTTTCTTTAAGATTAAATGATATTTTTTTGAATTCAATTTTATTAAATAATAAATACGCTATTTCCTCATCATCTTCGGGTAATACATATTTTATTGACAGGTTTAGCGGGAATCTCAGATCGAAACACTCGTTTGCAAATGAATCTTTTGAAAAAACAGGAATAGTAACCGATAATAAAATTTTTTTAAATTCGATTAAGTCCATTTACGGTTTTGATGTCAGCGCTGAAAATATAAAAGAAAAAAAGTTATATGAATCAGCGGAGGGTTTTTATATTTGGTCAAACTTAAATAAGATTAATGAAAATGCCGTTTTTCTGGAATATTCGCCACTGGAGAAAAAAGCACTGGTTAAAAACTTCGGCATAATTCCTGAAATCTCTGATATACCCGATGTTAAATCAGGTGTTGATATTTCAGTGTCAAAACATTTATTTGATTCGGTAATTATTTATAAAGATTTTATTTTTATATTTTATGACGATAAAATAATGAAATACAGCATCGGTAATTCTTCTTTTAAAGAATACAGCCTGAATTTCTCCATTAATGCCGATACAAATTTTTTATTGCTTGACGGAAAAATATACTTTAACAATAGAAATAATGAAATATTTTATTTTGATATTGCAAACGAAGATGTTAAATTTACGGGTATTAAATGCATGTATATAAATTCGCTTGCAGGCTTTAACGATAATATCTTTATTGGTGTTTTAAACGGGTGGTATTTATTTAAAACAAGCGGCGTTCAAGTATTTTCTTATGAAGACATAAAAGAAAATAAAATAGAGACAGTTAATAAAAATATTCTTGCTGTCTCAAACGAAAATAAAATTGTTTTCCATAATCTTAATAAATTCCACGAAGCGGAGGGGTTCACTGTTACATCAGGTACAATGGATTCGGACAAAATAGTTTCGGCAAGAATCGGCGATGATGCGGTTTTTGTGCTTACTAAAAACGGAATAATGGAAGCTTTTAATAATGACAAATTAAATTTATTGTTAGATTAAAAATTATGTCACGACACTTTTGTCTAATAATATTAAAATTACTATTATTATATTATATTGAGATTAATTTAATAAAATCCAATCAATATAAGTGGATTCCGTATAAAATTCCCGACTAGTCGGGATGCAAAGAGCGCACATTACGGAATGACAAAAATGTTGTGCAAAAATAAAATTATGAAAAAATTATTTATTTATATAATTTTACTGATATCCGGATTATCCTTCGCACAGGGTAATCATTATGTCTTTTTGTTCGATAATTCCGGCAGCATGTCGGGTTTTTACCGCGAACAGAACAGCAGTTTCAGGGTTTTTTGCAAAGCGCTGATTAAAAATTCGGTTACACAAAATGATGATGTTAATGTAATGCTGTTTACGAAATCCGATCTCAAAAGGGGTTTGACATCACCGAAAGAAATATTTTCGGGTAACGGCAAGAACCTTATTCCCGAGCAGGTGATGAATGATTTTAAAATGATGAGAGCAAATGACGGAGGATTCGGAACGACGGATATAATTGAAGCTCTGGATAAAGGAATCGAAACAATAAAAGAAAAAACGGGTATAATATGGCTCGTTACCGATAACATAAATGATAACAGCGGAAGCGGGGATTCTTCTTATTTTAACACGCTCGAATTTTACAAGAGATTAAGAAATGATGATAATATAAAAAAGATTTTGCTCTTTCCTATTCCGGAAAAAATCACTGAAGCAGGATTTACAAATAACGGTTATGTAGTTTACGGCATTGTTTATTCAAAAATAAATATAAGCCAGGCAGAACTCGAAAAATTTGATGCACTTCTAAGGGGCGTCGGAATCAAGCAAAAAGCAATTACACTGAAACCGCTGGATGTAGGAACTGTAGTGCTTAATCCGAAAATCACGCAAAGCAAGATTGCACCCGGAAAATTATACTACGATGGAAAAGTTTTAAGAGGCTTTGATTTCGAAGAAGGTGAAAAAGTAAAGGAGACATTCAATGATTTGACTCTTAAATCAAATCTGTATCCATATATTATCAGAAGTGCAAAGCTTGATGTAAGGCTCGAAAACTTCAAATCATCGGATTACTCGGTTAAATCGCTCGGTACGCAGTCTATTTCACCGTCGACAGTAAGCAATGTCTCTCCCGAAGGTGAAGTGACAGGATTTTCGGTTTTATTTAATATGCCTGAAATCACACCGACATTTTCGTTTAACACGATATTCAAAGAGGATTTTTCTGTAGGCGGGAATCTTGTTCTCGAAGTTTCTCAGGTTGATATTTTACTGGATGAAGGCTATATAAATAACCTTCGTGAACTCTTTGCTCTGGAATCTGTTCCCGAAATATTCAAGCCGGTATTGAAAGATAAAAAAATTGTGACGCAGATTCCTCTGGAAATCAGGATGAAATACGGTCCGTGGAGATTATTTGTACTGATAGGTATTATAGTGATTATCGGTGCTATTATTTCTATTTTTGTTTATCTTTTACTAAAGAAAAAATCTGTTGCAGTTATTCTGGATAACAGAGAAGAAACAAGTATTAGTTTAAGCTTTCTTTCGTCTTATTCGGTTTCAAAAGATTATTCAATTGAACTCGGAAAAATTAAAAAATCATTATTTGGTGAGATAAAATTTACCTATTCAAAATTTACATTGACTCCCGGGATTGCTGTAAGGTTATCGGAAGGTGTTCCGGTAACTATTGATTATGAAGATGAAAATATGAAAAAGAACAATGTTACTCTTATGATTAAAAGCACTGTAGAGAAAAAGGAATTCAGGGAAGCCGATAAATCAAATTTCTATTGATTTTTGAAATCGAAACTGAAGACATATTCTTTATTCTTTCGTTTATTGCTGCCAATATCGTTTTTTCTCCTTTCACAGGGTGATTTATATTCTCAGGGAAATCCCAATTATAAATCCTTTGTGTTAAAATTCACATTTCAGGATTCAGTATTAAAAACCAACGACAAATTTATTATTCAGTACACGGATACGCTGAGAATTGACAAACTGGTGTTGAGCCCTGTGACTGATTACAAATTAAATTACAGGAACGGTGTAATTACTTTTAACAGGGACTTATTTAAAAGATATTCACTGGATACCACAAGAATTTATGACATAAACATACAATACGATTTGTTTCCGTTCAGTTTCAAGGATGAATATTCGAATTTCAGTTTCATAATCGAGCGCGATACATTAACGGGTGACACTGTCCAGATTGCTGTTCAGAAAAAAGACGTGCTTGAGAATTTATTCGAAGGTTCGAGCTTGGAAAAATCAGGCAGCATATTCCGAGGAGTTACAATAGGCTCAAACCGTGACCTGACGCTGAATTCAGGCTTCCGCCTGCAATTAAACGGCAAACTGACAAAAGACATTGAATTAACTGCGGCGCTCACGGATGAAAACACGCCAATTCAGCCAGAAGGGAATACGCTGAAACTTCAGGAACTCGATAAAGTTTTTGTTGAAGTAAAAACAAGTAATCTATCTGCAACAATAGGCGATATTGACCTGACATTTCCCCAATCTGAATTTCTGAATTTCAGCAGGAAGATACAGGGAGCCAAGGGTTATGGTGAATTTGATTTCGGAAGCATATTGCTGACAGGTGCCGTATCAAAGGGAAAGTATAATACAAATTCATTTACAGGGAGTGACGGGGTGCAGGGTCCTTACCGTTTGACAGGTGCAAATAACGAAATTAATATTCTGGTTTTATCGGGCTCAGAAAAAGTATATATTGACGGAGTGCAGATGACTCGCGGTGAACAGGCAGATTACATAATAGATTACGGGCTCGGGCAGATTACTTTTACAAATAAAAGATTAATTTCAAATGCTACAAGAATTGTAATCGATTTCGAATATTCCGAAAGGAAGTACAGCCGTACATTTGCAGCATTTAACAATAAGCTTGATTTGCTCAAGAAAAAACTTTCGCTAGGATTTTCCTATATTAATGAAACAGATAACCAAAACAGTACAATAGATTTCACGCTTTCCGATTCTGATAAGGTAATTTTAAAAAATGCAGGCAATGACCCTTCGAAAGCGGTGAAATCTGGTATCGTGATTGCCGGAAGGGACACTCTCTCGCACAGAGGTATTGGTTCTTACATAAAAGTAGATTCACTTATAGGTTCGGGAAGTTATACCTTTTACAGGTTTGCTCCCGGCGATTCGAACGCTGTTTATAATATTACATTCTCATTTGTCGGCTCCGGTAAAGGTGACTATATCAGCCGGAGCACATACCAGTATGATTTTATAGGTATAAATCAGGGAAGTTATGCACCGCTGATATTTCTGCCTACACCTACTTCTTACCAGTTAGCAGATATAACAATGGATTATTCACCTGCCAAGGACAACAGTTTCATTTTGAAACTTGAATCCGCATATTCAAATTTGAATAAGAATAAATTTGCCGATGTGAATTCAAATAACGGCGGTGTTGCTTTGTTCGGCTCGGTAGGTTTTAATAAAAACAATATAAAACTTCTCGGAATGAATTTTAAGAATTTGGAAGTTGATTATAAGCAAAGAGTAATAAATAAATTGTTTAATTCCCTCGACAGGATAAATTCCGTGGAGTTCAACAGGAATTTCGATGTACAGGATACTACAGTAAGCACAGAAGACTTCAAGGAAGCAAACTTAAATATGGGTTTGGGGAATTATCTTAAGTTAGGGGGAAATTACGGACAGTTGAAGCGGGGCGATTATTTTGATTCAAAAAGAACAATTGCAACATTCGAGTTTAACAATCCTGCATTGCCACTGGATACTGTTTCACTGCCGAAAATTAAATATTCGTTTGAAAATATAAGCAGTTCAAATGCCAATTATAATATTTCCGGAAGCTGGATGAAGCATAATGCATTTCTGGGATACAGGCAATTTTTCGGTGAGAAGAATTTAAGCAAGCCGTATCTGGAATTTGTATTTTCCTTAAATGCTGAAAACAGAAAAAACAGGGTACAGGGTTTACTTGGTGACAGTCTTAGTGCGGAAAGTTTTGCCTTCGATGAATACATACCAAAACTGGCATTTAATAATTTCCTGAATATGAATTTTTTTGCAGAGTTTGATTACAGAAAAGATGATAACGTTTTTCAGGGATTCTTTTATAATCTATCAAAACTATATACACAAAAATACGGATTCAATTACAACGGAACAACCTGGTTATCGTCTTCATTCAGTTTGTCTGTTCAAAAAAGGGCATATTCGGAAATTGCACAGGAGAGCGGGAATTCGGACACAAAAACAGTATTGGTCGATTCGAGAGTAAGAATTTCACCTTTAAACAGTGCTGTTCAGACGGATTTGCTTTACAATATTTCCAGCGAACGAACGGCAAAGATTCAAAAATTATTTGTACTCGTACCGGTCGGACAGGGAAATTATATTTATCTTGGAGACCTTAATCAAAACGGAATTCAGGATGAAAATGAATTTCAGCTTGTAAATTTCGACGGTAATTATATTAAATTAAATGTTCCCACTGACCAGTTTTTCCCGACTGTTGATTTAAAGGCTTCCGCAAGAGTTTACATAAAACCATCCAGGTTTTATGTTTTCTCAGGGAATAATATTTTTTCGACTCTTGCAAATAATATATCCACGGAAACGATTTTAAGAGTTGATGAAAAAAGCCGTGACCCAAATACCGATAATTTATATTTCATCAGGCTGAATACTTTTTTAAATGATTCAAATACAATTTCAGGTTTGCAATGGATTCAGCAGGATTTGAATTTATTCGAAAACAACGCAAGTTATTCGATACTTTTAAGATTTATTCAGCAGCGCGGGCTAAACCAGTACAGCAGCGGAAATGAGAGGTTATACAATGTACAAAGGCTTGTACGCGTGAAACTGGGTCTGACTTATGACATGACAACGCAATTGGAATTTGTCAACAAAACAGACAGAAACATTGCACCCGTAAATTCACTGCGGAACAGGAATATTTATTCTAACGGTGTAAATTCAGATTTAACATACAGGCCGATTCAGCAAATCGAAAGCGGGCTTCAGCTTAATGTTTCACGTGCAGAAGATTTTTATCCTTTAATAAGCAACAGGGCAGATATTAACCAGCAGATATTAAGATTTATATATTCATTTGCTTCATCCGGAAGACTGCGGCTTGAGGTTGAAAGGGATGAAATTATTATGAATACAAGTTCACTTAATTTTCCGTATGAATTAACAAACGGTAAGTCATCAGGAAAAAGTTATTATTGGAGAGTTATGTTTGATTATAATATCACTAAAAATATTCAGGCAAATGTAAATTATGACGGACGGGTCGAAGGGGATAAACAGGTAATTCACACGGGAAGAGCTCAGGTTACAGCATTTTTCTAATAATTTGAACTAATTTTGTTTTATATAGTTTAAGTTACAGAGGTGGAAATATCTTTAAAAACATTGATTTAAAATATCTGAATAATAAAAATCCGGATAACCCAAAACATTAATTTTATTAACTTTTGAATTTTTTGTTATAATTAAGTTAACTAAATTAAAGATTATTTAAAAATTGTTGAAAATTTGGCAGATAAAGACGAAAATACTGATATAAATAAAGAGGAATCTTCAAATAATTCCGAAAAAAAATTACCTGCAAAAAGAGGCAGACCCAAAAAGGTAAATAATGAACCTCCAAAGGAAGAAAATTCAGATATTAAAGAGAAAAATGAACATGTTTTAGAAGATAATAAGATTTCAGATGAGGAAAGTATTGAATATCCCGGGGAATTAGATAATCAGGTATCGGAGGAAAATATACAAAATACGGATGTAGTTATTCCCGATTCGGAAATTCAACAGGATTCTGCAGAAAATAAAGAGAAAGATGAGCCAATACCTTCTGAAGAGAAAATAATTTCTGAAGAGCAGACTTTAGGAATAATTCCAGTACCGGTTGAAGAAACAAATGTATTTATACCTGATGAGAAACTGAAAAGAAAAAGCAATTACCAGATTAGTCTGGTTGATGAGAATCATTTACGTGCAAGGGTACTGACCGGTAAATTGGTAAATATAGATTGCTATGTAAAAGATAAATATTCTTCTTCCGAAAGTACAGGTGAGAGACAGACAAATAGAATATTTGTACATCCCGCCGAAAAACCCCAGGAAATCGAAATAATGGTTTCGGTCGGGTTAGTTCCCATTCTTGAAGAGAGCAAAGTTGAAATTAAAGAAATTATTCCTGTCGGGAATTTCGAAAAAGATAGTAATTATCAGGTAAGTCTTGTAGATGAAAACCTTTTACGTGTTGTTGTTGTAACGGATAAATCGGTCAGTATAGATTGTTCTATTAAAGATGAAGATATACATACTGATGGTTCCAGCGAAACTCAGGCAAATAAAATATTTATACATCCCAAAGACAGACCGCAGGAAATTGAAATTATTGTTTCAATAGGCAGCGGGGTTGTTATGGAAACTGCCGGTCCTTTTAGCAAAGAAGAAAAAACTATTGCTGCCGCTTCGCAAAAATCAAAACTGGTTCCAAATCCTCTTGTTGCTAATTTAATTCAAAAATTCAGTGATACTCCCGGTGATGATTTGGAAGATGCAAGTAAAACTCCCGAAGAAAGACTCGAAGAAAAATTAGGTCCGAAAAATCCATGGCGTATTTACAAAGAAATGATGCAGAGAAATTTGATGATCGGTCTTGCTGGTGCAGTATTGCTTTATATTATTTCAACGATATCGTTTTACTCTTATGCTTCAAAGAAAAACGGGAATGCTGATGTAGTCGAGGCTCCAAGGCTAATTGTAATGCAGGATTTACCTGAAAACCAGTTCCTGCAGCAGAATGTGGAAGACCCGAATAAACCTCCTGAAGAAGAAAAGCCAGCATCGGATGATGGTACGAATACAAATAAAATTCCGCCGATTATTCCTAAAAAAGTCAAACCGCCACGTATAATAGGACCGACAAGGCAAAAGGTTGATACTACAAATACATCTGCAATAGATAAAGAGCTTGATTCACTAAGAAAAGTTCATAACAATAATATTACTTCGAACAATAACAGCAAAGTTGACAGCACAATAAAAAATGCAGGAAATTATCCTATTCCCGATTCCATTATGAAAGGGTTAAAAGATAATGAAGTTGGACTGGTCGGTAAATTTCCTCCTTACTGGAAGCAGATAGATTCCCGCGAAGTGGATATTAATAAAAAAGATTTTACGGGCGTTATACTTGTCGATACATCGGTAAAGAAAAAAGAAGAAGCTCTGAATATGAGCGTGCAGATTGATAAGAATAACGAATACTGGAAGCAGTTCAATTTTAAAAATATATTTTCCGAAGATTCTTTAAAAAATATAATCTATTCAATCGAACCCAAGCAGGAAGGCGACCAGACTTATTACAGGTTCTATATTTCGGGAATGGCTTATAATATTTACATTGCCTCATTCATAAATAACGAACACTTCGAAAAACACAAGGCTGAAATAGAGCAGGTAGTCCGCTCGATAAAAATTCAGAAGCCACCCCCTCCGTCCGGAAATAAATAAAATTTTGGAATAATAAAGCCGGGAAGAAACCCGGTTTTTTTTATTTCGGACCGAATGTTAACTGGTAACCTATATAACCCTGAAATAATGTAGAACCATTCAGGCTTCTTCCTGCCGAAATAAGTATGTGGTGATTATCCGTAACGTCGTAGACGGCACCTATGTTAAAACGATTTTCAGCCTCGCCATCACCGGTTTCAGGAGTTATATGATATAATTCTATTCCGATACTTAAATTTTCCTTAACCTGATTTTGAAGGAGCCATCCTAAATAAACAGAATTTTTATTTCCCGATGCATTATTTATCCTGTATCCAGCTCCTCCGTAAGTAATCCATTTTCCGAAACTTTTTTGAATCCAGACAGGCAGAAAGACTTGTGTACTGCCGTTTCCAAGACCTTTGCTTTGATTCCCGGACGGAATATCAACCATAGGGAAAATTCCGACCTGCGGAATTGTTGACGTTTCCTTAATGAACCTGTATTTAAAACCTAGTTCAATATCGCCGAAACCGTAATTTGTTTTTCCTGCATTAGGAGTGTTAAAAGCAAATGGTAATATTACGTGCAGTTGAAGATTATCAATAGCTCCGTAATTAACTTCTGCGTGCGGTGCTGTCCCGTTCCAGCCCGCATCATCGTGAACTGGTCTCGAAGATAAATAAAACTCCCAGTGCCTGAATTCGACCGGCTCGGGGTCATCTGTATCGTAAGGCGGACCTGCAAATGCTGTTGAAAATATTAATACAAATAAAATAATTACAAAATAATAATTTATTGTTCCCATAATAATCAGAAAAATAGTATAATTAATTCTGAAATTTCAAACAAGAGAATAATTATAAAAGTTTTTATTTTTATCGGGAGTACTAAAAAGAGGAGTCCTCCGGTACTAATAAAAAAACCGGGATTATTCCCGGCTCTATTATTTCAAACCTTTATTGCTATTTCTTTTTATCCAGCGAGTTCTGCTTCGGAGAAAAAGAATCCTACTTCGATTTTGCCGTTCTCGATTGAATCAGAGCCGTGGACAGCGTTTTCCTGAACATTATTCGCGTATAATTTTCTGACTGTTCCTTCGTCTGCTTTTGCGGGATCGGTTGCACCGATTAATTTCCTGTAATCAGCAATTGCGTTTTCTTTCTGGAGTGCTATTGTTACAACAGGTCCTGATGTCATGAATTCTACAAGGTCTTTGTAAAAAGGTTTTTCCTTATGTATTGAATAAAAAGCTTTTGCCTGTGCTTCTGTCAGATGTCTCATTTTCATTCCGAGAATCTGAAAACCCGCATCGAGTATTTTTTGTATAATGTGTCCCTGAACTTTTTTTCTCACTGCATCAGGTTTGATAATACAAAGTGTTCTTTCCATCTTATATTTTTTCTTTAATGTTTATAAAATTATTTTATCTCACATTATCATGTAAGAAGCAAATAGATATTAAAATGAATAATAAAATGCTCTTTATTATTTTCCGATTCGCAAACTCATCGGGATTTCACTTTGCTCAACATTACTCATTATTCATTACTCATTCCTCAGTTGTACTCGGTGCGGAGAACGTGCCGACACCAAGTGAATCTTTAGGCATAGCGTGATTTCCCGGGCATTTCCTAGGTAAATGTTTTTTAATCGCAAGTTCTCTTGTCGAAGGACAGCCGTCTCCTGCCAGCAATCCTGTAACAGAGCAAATGCTGACTTCTTCCACACCGCTTGGTCTTTTAAAGTATTCAACCGGAAAATCAAACTCATCATCGGAATATAATTTCTTCATAAAGCTGCCCCAGATTGGTGCTGCAGCTTTACCGCCCTGTCCGTATGCTCCGCCGAATTTAACTCTTGCATCATCGAATCCAAGCCATACTCCCGCAACGAATTGAGGAGTGAATCCGACAAACCAGGCATCGGTATAATTTTGTGATGTACCTGTTTTTCCTGCGCAGGGTCTGTGGAAAAACTGTCTGACAGATGTTGCGGTTCCTTCATCAACAACTCCTTCCATCATATCGGTCATAATGTATGCAACATCTTCGCTTAACACTTCTCTTGTATCGGGAACGACCTGTTCGATTATGTTTCCGTTTCTGTCTTCAATTTTTGTAATAGCAATCGGTTCGACCCACATCCCTTCATTTGCGAATGTCCCGAATGCATTTGTCATTTCAAGCGGGGTTACTTCACCGACTCCAAGCGCAAGCGAAAGAAAATTCGGTAATTCGGATTTTATTCCCATTTTATGTGCGAGGTCTATTACCTTGTCGATTGGTGCAATTTCCATTGCAGTCCTGACTGCAACAACGTTAATTGATTTTTCGATAGCATATCTCATTGTCATCATTCCGCCTGTTCCTCCGCCTTTCGGAGTCCACATTCTTCCGCCAATATTAACGCTCAATGCATCGTTTGAAATTTCATAACCCGGTGAATAACCGTTGTTAATTGCAACCGCATAAACGAACGGTTTAAACGATGAACCGGGCTGTCTTCTCACCTGTGTCACGTGATTCAGTCCGTATTTCGTTCTTGTATTAGGATTTGCACCTACCATTGCTTTAATTTCACCAGTTTTCGGATTCATTACTACGAAGCCAACCTGTATTGAAGTTGTAAGATCTTTCACAGAATCTACAACATTTTTATTGCTGTGCATCACATCATAAATCTTTTTCTTTTCATTATCATTCGATGCTCTTCTGTATGAATCGGTTGACTTAATAAATTTATCCAGATTACTTTCAAGTATTTCCTTGTTGTTTTTCCAGTTCCAGTATCCGTTAAAAGATTTCTGATAGGATTTTAACTGTTCTTTTACTGCATCTTCGGCATGTCTCTGAAATCTTGTGTCCAAAGTTGTATAAACTTTCAGCCCGTCTCTGTATAAATCAAAACCGTATTTCTCGGCTTTTTGCTGCATTATCTGTCTTACATATTCAGTAAATTCCGGGGATTTAGATTCCGAATTTATCTCTTCTGTTCTCAGGCTCACTTTTATAGGTGCATTCATCTCTGCATCCATTACTTCTTTAGTAATGTATTTTGCATCGTTCATTGACTGTAATACAAGGTTCCGCCTGTTTTTACAGGCTTCCGGGTTATCGACCGGGTCATAGTTTGACGGTGATTTAAGAAGTGCAACAAGAATTGCGCATTCATCGAGAGACAGGTCTTTCGATGTTTTGTTGAAATATGTAGATGCTGCAGCCTCGATTCCATAAGCTCCTTTTCCAAAATACACGGTATTCAGATAATAAGTAATAATTTCCTGCTTTGTATAAGTCTTCTCGATTTGAACGGCAGTCATTGCTTCACGGAGCTTTCTGCTTATCGTCATCTCTTTCCTGTTGAGGTAAAGAATCCCGGCAAGCTGCTGGGTTATGGTAGAAGCACCTTCTTTCTTAAGTTTAAGCTTTAATATATTTTTAATAAAAGCCTGTCCGATTCGCTGAACGTCTACGCCCCAGTGGTCAAAGAATTTCCTGTCTTCTGTTGCCACCAGTGCGTTAACCATATCCTTTGGAATATTCTCGAACGTGGTTTTTGTGCGGTTCTTAAGGTAGAACTTATCAATTAGTTCACCGTTATCGGAGTAAATTTTTGTTGCCTCTTCAAGTTTCGGATTTTCGAGTTCCGATAATGACGGCAATGATTGAGATAAATAAATGAGATATCCGCTGAAAGCCAAAAAGATAATCAGAAAAATAAATAAAACAGTACTGATGGAGATGTTCTGTAATTTATTCTTCTTTAAATTTTTACGACGGAAGTTTTTGTCGTTAAAATAATTATTTATTTCTGTTTCTTTATTTTTTTTGCTGTTAAACAATTTCTTTTACTATTTCTCTTTCTTTAAAAGCAATTACCTGCTTTTTTTCTTTATTGTAGAATTTTTTAAGTTTGAATTCACCGTTTCTTAATTCACCGTAGCTGAATATCCTTACCCAGTCTCCTAAATTAGCATAAATCCCATTGGAATATTTATGAATATACGCAAAATGTCTGTGTCCCATCAGAACAAAATCGTATCCAGCTTCAATTTTTTTCACTGCATAATCCTGCATGCCGTCTTTTAAGGAATAATTTTTCTTATTTGTATACCCTCTTGAAGAGGATGAACTCTTCTTTGCAAGCCAGATGCCTATATCCGGATGAAGCAGAGAATACAAAAACTGGGAAAATTTACTTCTTAAAATGACTTTCAGGATTTTATAACCTGTATCATTATATGCAAGCCCGTCTCCGTGATGCAGTAAAAATTTCTTTCCTTCGATTTCTTTTGAAACCGGTTTATGTATTATCTCTATTCCGAATTCATATTTAAAATAATTTCCGAACCAAAAATCATGGTTTCCGGATAAATAAGTTACTTTAATGCCTTTATTTATTAATTCGTCCAGTTTGGCAAGGAACCTGTAAAATCCTTTCGGTACAACCTGTTTGTACTCAATCCAGCAATCGAACAAATCCCCGATAATAATTAATTCTTTAGCGTCACTTTTTATTTCATCCATAAACATCAGCAGAATCGACTCCTGTTCTTTCGAACCGATATCGGATTTTATGCCCAGATGAACATCGGATATAAAATAATATATATCCCCCATTAATTATTTAATTTTAATCTTGACGCTGAATTTTTGTGTCCCGATTTTACAAATTCCCGATTCTGAATTACAATATCCGAATTTTACAGAACCTGTTATGGTGATTGTTGAACCGCTTTCTGCATCGTTGCCAACCGTAAAACTATATTTAACCTGTTTTGAATCGATATAATCGTCACCAGGGTATCCCTGCAGGCTTCCGCCTGTAACTCCGCTTAAGGTAACCTCGACCTGGGGCTCGGAAGGAATTTTAACGGTTTCTGCAGTCTTAAACTTAATTGTTAATACTCCGCTTTCGCCGGGATTGTATGATTTCTTATTTGTCTTTACAGAAATTTTTGGTACGGTTTGGGATTCAGCACTTGTGAATGCTAAAAAAGAAAGTGTAAATGCTAAAATTACACCGAATAATAATGATTTTTTCAACATAATTAATAATAAATTAATTTAAAGTTATCCTTCTAATATAATTATTTTATATTATTTAAATAATTCCAAAAAACAACTTAATTACTTACATTATACCCCCTAAAGGGTACATAATTTTAACTCTAAATAATTGTTTTTGTTCCGGTTTAATTGTAATTAAAAAAGGTGCTGTAAAATCTATAGCACCTTTAAATTTTTAACCATATAATTTTCAACTTCAATATCTCTTAATCATAAAATCCTTGTAATGACCGTTACTGAATTCTTCCCTGGATTCTATCATGGCATAAGCATTATGGTTGTGAATGCTTTCAAAATTTTCCGCCTCGACCGAAAACCAGATTATGTTTTTTTTCTTTTTTAGTTCAAGAACAATATTTCGTGCAAGGTCTTCCACGAAGACAGGATTTTCATATGCTCTTTCGGTAACGAATTTTTCATCTTCTCTTTTCAAAAGCGTGTAAAGTTCCGAACTCGAACTTTTTTCTACTATTGCAATCACATCTTCTATCCATACCATATCCGTAAACCTGAGTGCAACTTTTACTTCACCTCTTTGATTGTGCGCCCCGTAATCGGATAAGTTTTTCGAGCACGGGCAAAGTGTTGTAACAGGCACGACTACTGTCATTACAAAATCTTTTTTATCCTGATTCTTTATTGCGTGAAATTTCACTCTGTAATCCAGCAAAGACGTCTTCCCCGACACGGGAGCTTTCTTTTCCCTGAAATAGATGAACTCCATTTCGATGTGTGCGGCATTTGAATGAAGTTTCTTCTGCATTTCTTCGAGGATATTATATACGGAATCGATATGAATTTCTCTTTGCTTGTTCTGTAATATTTCCACGAAGCGGCTCATATGAGTTCCTTTAAAATGCATCGGTAAATCGACAGTCATCGAGATTGTGGCAATAGTATGCTGAATTTCTTTTTCCTTATCTTTTAAGGCAATTGGATATTTAAGGTTTTTTACACCTACTTTATTAATTGGGATTTCTCTTATATCAATCTGGCTTTGAGTATCGGGTAATGCTGTCTTTTTCTGCTTTTCTTTAGTAATAGTTTCTTCTTCTTCCATTTTCTTTACTGTTTAATTATTTATTCCTGCTCTATAATACATCTGAAAGGCAATGATTCGCAATTGATGTATATGCTGAACAGGTTTGGCTTATCTGCTAAAACAAAATTCCAAATAAAAAGTTTATCGGTCTCCGGAATGTTTGCGTTTTTAATTTCTTCGGGACTTACAAAAATAAATTTTCCTTCATTAAAAACTTCAGGTAGTTCTTCTTTATGATATTTGTATTCAAAACAAAAAATCATAATATCACCGATGTTCGGATATGCTTTTTCGGTAACGATTCCAAGCAGTTTCCAGTCAGAGGGGTGTGACTTAATATTACACTCTTCAAATGCTTCCCTGATTGCACAGCCAACGGGTGATTCGGCTTCCTCGATTTTAAGCTTACCGCCCGGGGGTGAAAGAAAGCCTTTGTTAGGCTCTTTCACTCTTTCAAGCAGTAAATAATCACCGTTGGAATTTTTAATATATAACAGGGTTGCAAATTTCACTTTTGTAGAAAAGTTATTAATTTGAGGGAGGGAAAATAACCGGAACAGGGATTGCGTTTAATCCCGAATTATTTTGCTTCCCTGTGCAATACGTGCTTTCTTGTAAACTTGCAGTATTTCATTACTTCAAGTCTTTCTTTCGTATTGTTTCTGTTCTTTTGCGATGTATAGACTGACTTACCTTTGTTCGGTCCATCCACACTTACGAGTTTTATGTTT
>Ga0182021_10003111_pt1 | contig 19499 bp, 18 predicted proteins | sample 612E3MmetaG_FD_120493 | JGI IMG/M metagenome (GOLD analysis project Ga0182021, IMG submission 120493) | Permafrost microbial communities from Stordalen Mire, Sweden - 612E3M metaG (Illumina Assembly) | ecosystem: Environmental > Terrestrial > Soil > Wetlands > Permafrost | place: Sweden... | reverse complement strand
TTATGTTTGTCGTTGAGCAAACGATTCAGGGACAGGTGAATAAGGTAATGAAGGAAATTCCGCAAGTCAGCACTGCCAACGATACTGCTTCAGGAATAAGGAAATCTGGTGATCCTTTTGCAGTGTTGCCTTCAAATATAGAAAGAATCACCTGGTTCGGTGAGCGTGCAGATATTTCACCTGATAATAAGCAAGTTGCCTTTATGGCAAAAAGCTTTGGCGATGCAATGGTTATAGATCTGCAGACCCGCCAGATCAAATGCCTTACATGCGGTGTCCCTGGTGCATCATTTCTAAGGGTAATGCATCTATCAAATGGTGATTATATACTTATCGGAGCTGATCACTTCGAAAATATTAGGATAAGCCGGACCCGTGACAATGAACTATGGTATTTAAGTAAAGCGCCTGGTTCAAAACCTGCTAAGTTGGGTCAAAAAATGAGTGAAGGTGCAGCAATATCCAAGATATCAATGAAAATTTCTTTTTCCGAGTTGCATGATCAGATACCTGATGTACCGGCAGGAGCTTCAAGAATAATAGTTGCTGATCTTGATCTCACGGAAGTGCCTCCCAAACTTATTAACAGGAAAATAGTATTTGAGAGTCCTGACAAGAGCTGTACTGTTGAGCCACAGGATTTCTATGACAATGATACAAAGATGACTTTTACCTGCTATGAACCTGGTAATAACAGTTCAGTTATGGGCATCGACCTGAAAACAATGCAGGTAACTAATTTCAGCAAGGCATCGGGAACTTATAATGAAGTTGAAGGTATATTCCCTGATGGAAAGTACACCTGTGTTGAAAGCGACCGTCAGTGTTCCTGGCTTGGTGGTCATGGATCCGGTAATGTAGATATCTGGAAGCTAAGGCTTGACGGTACTGGTAAAGCCTTTGAAAGGCTTACCTTTTTCAACGATTATAAAGGCGGAAAGTGCTCTAATCCTGTAATTGCAACAAATGACGAATTCATGGCATTCCAGATGGCCAGAGCAAATGAGGTCGCAGGAGTTGGTTACGGTATTCTGATCTATCGGTTCAAAAAATAGTTAACGTATTTTTAAATATCAATGTAGTCTTTACCCGCATTTCTTTTTTGAGCATTTACCGGAGTTGATGTCTGCATTAAGGGATGGAAATGCCAGTCAGAGCTAAACTCCATCGGCAAAATACCTGGTTTCTCGCTGAAGATTGATGTATCATCACTGCCAAAAAAGGTGCTCATCCATTTTCCTTCCTTTGTTTTGAAGATCATATTGTGACCACCATGTGGTATCACCAGGTATCTGTCTCCATATGGGCCGTAAATATTATTTGCAACTGCTGACATGCAGTCATATGTGCGAACTCCATTATTGTTATTGCATTCCGCACAAATGAGTATGTATTTTCCATTATATTTGGTCAGGAAGGCGCCTTCGAAACCAACCTGTTTATTATTTGCAGGGGTAAGCAGCCTTGGCTCTTCAGCAAAACCAGTCATGTCATCCTTCATCCTTGCAAACAATCCGTTTTGGTAAATAAAATATACTTTACCGTCATCATCCTGGAAAAGTGAAGCATCTATTCTGCCATTTGTCAGTGGCCCGTCTGGTTTACCCGTAGTGCTCTTCAGTAATCCGCAACCTCCATAGTTCATTGAATATATCAGCCAAAAGGACCCCTTAATGTAGTGGATCTCAGGAGCCCAGAGCGCGCGTCTTCTTGCACTTCGTCCAACCTTGTAATCTTTTGCCCAGGTAGCATCTTTATCGAGAGACCATATCAGTCCTAGCGGCTTCGTTTTGTAAGAGGTGACTTTTTTACTAGTGAGTTTCATAGCCTGACTGACGAAAACAAAAAATCGACTCATGCCTGGGAAGAATGCCGTGGCATTAGTCAATCGTTTGGATATAACTGGCAGGATACTGAAGAAAATGTGATCAGTGCAAAGACCTTAATTGATATGTTCGTTGATATTGTTGCCAAAGGAGGCAATCTTCTTTTGATCGTTAACCTGGATGGGCAGGGAGCTTTGCCAAAAATTCAGGAAAACAGGTTGCATGATATCGGCAGATGGCTAAAGGTGAATGGAGAAGGGATTTATGCTACTCGTTCGTATAAACAACCAGCGAAAGACTCCGTTTCATACACTCAAAGCAAAGACGGCCAATATATATACGCAATAATAAAAGAATGGCCAGGCAGCGAATTGCATCTGAAAGACATAAATCCGGTGATTGGCAGTAAAATTAAAATGCTTGGAAATGATCTGTCTTTTAAATGGAAAAATACAAAAGATGGAATCTCAATTAAAGTTCCTGCTAAATTGCAGGATATAAGGAACAGGCCCTGTGAATATGTCTGGATATTAAAGATTAGATTGACAAATATTTAGAGAAATACCTGAGTATGCTTAATTACTATGGGTACTAAATGCGGGTGGCGCAAATCAGTCCAAAAACAAAAGTCAACCCTTAATAATCATAGGATTGATTTTTTTTGTACCCCCAACGGACAAAAGTTGCAACCTGTTCAGCGACTTTTTGAGATGTATTACCACCTTGGCAAGAATGGAAGTTGATTAATTATTTTTCATCCGATTTTGATCGAAGTCATAGTTAAGGAACCCGCAACTGCCTTATCGTTAAAGATTTCAATCTTTTCATTTTCCTCTTTCAATGCCAGCGAATATAGCAACGGAAGAAAATGATCTGCTGTTGGAACTGCCAGGCTCAAAGCTCTTCCCTGTTTTTTGTAGTCAATAAGTGATTTATGATCGTTTGAAAGAATAAACTTTTTTACTTTCTCATTTGCCTCTATTGCCCAGTCGTATCCAAAACCCGGCTCTTCCATTTTATCCCATGCAACCAGGCTAAGATTATGAACTATGTTTCCGCTTCCTATAATAAGAATTCCTTTCTTCCGAAGTAATGAAAGTTCCCTTCCCAGGTCATAATGATATTGAGGCGACTGAAAATAATTAAGACTAAGCTGAATTACAGGGATATCAGCTGCAGGATAAAGATGTTTTACCACACTCCAGCAACCATGGTCAAGACCCCATTTATCATCGAGACCAACCTGTGTAATTTTAACGATGGTTTTAGTTTCTTTTGCAAGCTCCGGGTCTCCTGGTGCTGGATACTGTACTTCATAAAGCTCTGCTGGGAATCCCCCAAAATCATGAATAGTCTTGGGCTTTTCCATGGCTGTTACAAATGTGCCCCTCGTTTCCCAGTGAGCCGAGATGCAGAGGATGGCATTGGGCTTTGGAATGGTTTTTCCAATGTCACGCCACCCTGTGACAAACTCGTTTTCTTCAATGGCATTCATCGGGCTGCCATGTCCGACAAAAAGGACGGGTAATTTCTCTGAGCTCTTATAAGAATCAGCTATTTTGTTTAATTTATTTAAATTCATTGCAGTAAAGATAAACGGTATTAGAGATAATGATTTTATGAATTTTTTCCTGTTCATTCCCTGAATTATTCCATCCTGGATTTGGCTTCAACGCACCAGAGCAAAGCCTTAACGAAATCAGAAGCTTTTTTATCAGTTTTCTTTTTATCTGCAGGATTTCCATTCTCATCAAATGTTTTTGCAACTTCAGGAACAGGGAACAGAGCCGGGACAGTCCATGCCTTCATTTTCCACAAGACAAACTGAATTGCTATCAATGCCTGGTTCCCGCCAAAGCTCCCCTCTGAAACCGTAGATATTGCAACCGGCTTAAGATGCCATTCTTTATATAGAAGGTCTATTACATTTTTTATACTGGCTGGGTATCCACCATTATATTCAGGAGTTACAATAATTACACCATCTGAAGCGTTTATCCTGTCAGCAAAATCTTTCGCTCCATCTGATGGTGACACCTGATATTGCAATCTCTCTTCAAACAGAGGGAAATTATAGTCAAACAGATCGAGAATTTCAGAAGTGGCAAGTTTGTTATCATTTAGGTAATTCCTGAAGTATAATGCTACCCTGTGACTGTTTCGGCCATTACGGACACTAGACGATATAATTGATATGTGTGGCATAAACTTGCTAATTATTGTTCAGCGGTTTTGCTAAAGGAATATTAATCGGAATTTTTGTGAGTCGGTAGACATAATTGGTAAAGCACATCAGATTAATGAGTGCCATCAGATCAATTAATGCCTTTTTATCATATCCCAGATTAAAGAATGAGTTAAGAATCTGATCATTAACCTCACCCCGGTGATCGATTACTGATCCGATAAAGTTATATATGACTTTCCATTTATTGTCCGGATATTCTCCTGCCCTCAGTAATAATGTTTCTTCCTCTGTCCAGCCGAGCCTGATTGCTGTCAGAGTATGTGAAGAAAGACAATACTCGCAATTATTGTACTGGGAAACAATAAGATATACAGCCTCACGATCTTTTGCATGAAACGTACCTTTTGCCTGAGCTTTAACGAAATCGAGGTAAGAGCCAAGAGCATTTGCTGAATATCCTATGGTAGCATATAGGTCGGGGACCTTCCCTGAGGCTTTCTCCTGCATATCGAACAGAGGATGAGCTTCCCAGGAAACATCGTCATATGAAGGGATTTTAAAGATCATCGTTTTATTATTTTAGTTCTTGAATTTTTTTTTGTCATAGTCCAGCAAGGTCCAGAAGACCCACAGTGAAATACATATCATCAGTCCTGCAAATGGCAGAAAAAATGAAACAATAAACGCTGCCAGGTATATAAAGAAGCCGAACCAGTAGGCATTCCTGATTTTGATAATAAGTTCGTCAGATATTTCATCTTTAACCAGTCTTCGCTTATAAGCTGATGAAAACCAGAGCAGATTGTATGCAACACTTATAAGTAGCATAGAGCCGCAATAGAAAGCCGAAGCAATATTAAAAGCAGGTGTCTCAAAATACCTTGCAAGAACGGCTGTGGGATAGTTAATGAATGTCACCGCAAGCAGGAGAAATCCATTTGCAAACAAGAAGGCAGTATTTATTTTCCTGAGGTATTTGAAAAACCCATGATGATTGATCCACATGATCAATACTGCAAGGAAACTGAGAATAAAAGCAAAGTAAGAAGGCCAGAGATTTATGAGTGTTTTATAAAGGCTGGCACTAGTTCCAAAATTACCAAGATCCGGCACTTTTATTCCCAGGATCAGTAAAGTCAGCGCTATGGCAAATACCCCATCGCTGAAGGCTTCAACCCTCGAAGTTTCCTTTTCCATATAACTTTTATTTCATTGGTACTTCCATCAGCAGGAATTCAGATTCAGAATCAGCCTTTATTACAATCTTATCCACATCCCAAATACCAAATCCATCGCGTGAAGTTAGTTCCTGATCATTGATTGTTATGTTGCCGTTCAATATGAAAGCATAAACGCCATTATCCTTTGCTTTAAAATTATAATCTGACATAAATCCTTTGTCAAATTTCCCGAGATGAAACCAGGCATTCTGATAAATCCAAACTCCTTCATCATCACTATTGGGAGAAAGGATCTGCTGAAATTTATTGTGACGATCCTCAATGCTTAGTGTCATCTGATCATATCGGGGCTTTACATTCCTTACACTGGGAATTACCCAGATCTGCAGAAATTTTACAGGGATATCTTTGTTTTTGTTGTACTCACTGTGAGTTATTCCTGTTCCGGCGCTCATTACCTGTACATCACCTTGCTTAATAACACTTACATTACCCATGCTGTCCTTGTGTTCCAGCTCGCCCTCAAGAGGGATTGAAATTATTTCCATATTATCATGAGGATGGGTACCGAAACCCATTCCTGCCGCCACAGTATCATCATTTAGAACACGGAGCATTCCGAAATGGACCCTTTCAGGATCATAATAATCAGCGAAACTGAAAGTGTGTCTGCTGTGAAGCCACCCATGATCCGAGTCCCCTCGTGTTTCTGATTTATGTAATACTGAATTTGCCATGATATTTAACTTTTATTGTTGTTTTACCAGCTGCACTTCGCAGCTTATTCTTACTTCATCACTTACCAGTACCCCGCCAGCTTCAAGGGTGGCGTTCCAGTTCAGACCCCAGTCTTTTCTGTTGATTTTCCCGTTAATTGTGAAACCAGCCTTCTCATTACCCCATGGGTCTTTCATGACACCGCCGAATTCGACATCAAGTTTAACCTGTTTCTTTATTCCTTTTATGGTGAGGTCGCCATATAAAGTATAACTACCTTCTCCATCTACTTGTTCATAGGTATTTCCTGTGAAAGAGATCTGCTTATGATTTTCAACATCAAAAAATTCTACGCTTCGCAGGTGTTCATCACGCTTAGTATCTCCTGTATCTACTGATGCAGGATTTAACCAGAAATCTATCTCGGAAGTCATGAAATTTTCACCAGTTGTATAAATACTGGCATCAAATTCCTTGAATTCACCTTTTACATTAGTAATCATCAGGTGCTTTACTTTGAAACCTATTTCACTGTGCACCGGGTCGATAATCCATTTTACTTTTTTTGTTTCCATTTTTGGTCTTTTTAGATATGATTAATTGTAAATAAATTCATGGTACAAAGATGCACCAGAACAAATCGCAAGCGGTAACACTTTTCGGTAAATAGGTTGTAATTTCAGGAAATAAGACCGTTCATCTCATTTCTGAACTCGGTGGGAGTCTGTCCAGACTTCTTCCTGAATACATTTGTGAAATAGGATTTCTCGTTGTAACCGAGTTCAAAACCTATCTCGGAAACAGTTTTATTTGTTGAAACAAGGAGATTTTTAGCTTCAATTAATTTCCTTGTTTCGATAATTTCTGAAATGCTTTTCTGCAAAATATTGTGACAAATCAGATTCAGATTCCTCGATGACATGAATAATTTCTCTGCATAAAAATCCACTCCTTCAGGTCTCCTGAAGTTTTCTTCAAGAATTCTCAGAAAGTTCATAAATGTAATATTCTGAGTATTGTAAAGTCGCTTGTCCGGATCAATGCATTTCCTTCTTTCAGATTCAATCATGGTGAACAGAGTGTTAAGTAATAACCTTATTACTGCATAATCAGGTATGCTCTGAACTGATTCATTGTACATAAGTTCGCACATTGTTACTATGCGGTTGAAATTATCATCTTTCTGCATTGGGAGGTTTGCGTGATCGTGATAATACGAATAAAGCTGGAAAGTCATCTCCGGGATAAACTCGCTTCTGAACTCAATTACCCAGATGTCAAACTTTTTATTTTCAGCGCATGGTTTCACTCCATGGACTTTTCCTTTCGTGACAAAGCTGATAAAAGGAGATATGAATCTTTCAGATTTGAAGTCGATAAAATGTTCAAGCTCCCCTTCGATTCCAACAATCAATTCTTCAAAATCATGAACATGTACTCGCTCTGGTGATTCCTCAATTTTTCTGGCTTCTTCCAGACTGATCTTGAATATGTGAAATAGATTATCCATCCTCCACAAAGTTAGTAAATGTAGTTGTACAAAAGCAGCAACTTTTTATTTCAAAGTTTAGTTCAGTGCAAAAGAAAAGTGAGTTTTTGAGTGAGAGCGAGGAAAAAAGAGACGAGAGTGCTCGCTCACGCTCTCACTCTCGCTCTCGCTCTTTTTTCTGTACCCGGAGCGGGACTTGAACCCGCACAACCGCAATGGTCACAGGATTTTAAGTCCTGCGTGTCTACCATTCCACCATCCGGGCAAAAAATGTCTTTGGGTCTGGTTGTCCTGCAGTCTTGCAGTTTGAAGCACCCAATAATGAAGAAATGGGAAGTGCAAATTTATAATAAAAAATCCTTAATCAAAACGGTGAACGAAATGATTAAGGATTAAAACTCTGAAGTGCTCCGTGTCTTCTCTGCAGTGCCTCTTTGTGTAAGTTTTTATTTCACAGAGCTTCACAGAGAATAGTCAATCTTTAACCAGCATAGGTTTTCCTAATCCTACCTTCTCAAGAGGCTTCAATTGTGTCTTGGCATCGCCAACAACAACATAATACATCCTTGAAGGATCAATATATTTTTTGGCAACTTCCATCTGTTTTGCAACCGTAAGTTCCTTCAGATAATTCTCTTCTTTTTTTACGTAGTCGGGAGGCAGATTATAAGATGACATGGTATTTAGCATTCCAATAAGATTGCTCAGAGTCTCAAAACGTCGGGCATTACTTTTCATTAAGCCAGCCTTTGTAACATCAATGTATTCCTGGGGCATAATCTTACTGTACTTTTCCATTTCAGTTTTGAAAATTTCGACCGATTCCGCAGTCGAATTTGTCCGAACCCTTGAGGATGCTGAGAAATATCCATAGTTTTTAAAGCCTGAAAAAGAGGAATAAGCACCATAAGTATATCCTTTTTGCTCTCTGATAATCTGCATCCAGAGACCTGATATTGATGCCTCACGCGCTCCCAACTTATAATTAGCCACGACAGCAGGATAAAAATCGGGATTTGTCCGTGATAAAGAAGGACAACCGATTGAAATAACCGATTGCTTGGCACCAGGAACATCAACAAAATATATTTGTGATTTTGCCGGAGGATCAGGAACTTTAATTTCAGGGATAATAACTTCTTTGGCAGTCCATTTCTTATTCAGATCCGCAAGTGCAGCTTCAATTTTGGCCTGATCAACATCACCGGCAACCAGCAATTTCGAAATTGATGAAGAGAAATATTTGGCCCAATAATCTTTAAGGTCATCAATGGTTATAGCCGGTACAGAACTTTCTGTTCCGGAGACTTCAACTGCAAGGATATTATTACCGAATATCAGTTTATTCAAAGTATTTGAGGAAAGGTAATCAGGGCTTGCAGCATTCCGTTTAATTGCATTTATGATCCGGCTTTTTGCAAGTGCAAACTGTTCTTCATCCCATCTTGGTTCCAGAAGCATCTCTTCAACCAAAGAAATTGTTTTTTCAAGGTTACGAGCTAAGGTTGTAACATTTATTGTAATGTTTTCGTTACCGGCTGTAATTCTGATTGTAGCTCCAAGCAAACCAATAGCATCCTCCAGTTGTTCAGGGGTCTTGTTTTTTGTTCCCTCATTCATCATCGTCGCAACAAGATTAGCAACTCCGGCTTTATCAATCCTGTCAAGCTGATGTCCTCCGTCAATGACAAGAGAATACTGAACTAAAGGCATTTCATTCTGTGTAATGCCAAAAATCTTAAGTCCACCGCCAAGAGATGATGACCAAACTACGGGAAGCTTAATTTCAGGGTCAGGTCCAATAGCCGGCATAACTGTTCTGTCTATTTTAGTCGGAGTTTTAATAATTACTTCTTTGGCATTTGCGTCAGCTTTGGCTTCAAAAGCATTTGTAATATCCTCCTCAACTACACCTCCATTGACCGATCCCACACTTACAAGATCTGCCTGACCTTTTGGAACAAAACTTGTCTCAACGAAATTCTTTCCTTTAATAAATTTGTCATATACTGCTTTGACATCAGCCATCGTAACAGACTTAATGGAAGCCAGATCTTTTTTATAAAATTCAGGATCCCCTGTAAAGAGAGTATATTGAGCGAGAGCAAATGCTTTCCCCTGAACGCTTGATAATCTGTTGTAAGAACTTGTTTCATATCCGGCTTTGATCCTGGTCAAATCTTCTTCAGTGAACCCATCTTTCTCAAATTTGGCGAAACCTTCAAATATTGCTTTTTCAACATCAGTAAGATTGACTCCGGGATTTGCAGTAACTGATATCCGGAAAGTACCGGTGAGCTCCTGCGAACTATTTCTTGCAAAAACCCGTGATGTAAGCTTTTTATCTTTTACAAGGATATTATATAATGGAGCCTTTTTGCTGTTAGCCAGGAGATCGCCAAGGAAATCAAGAGCATAAGATTCTTTTGAGAATTGCTCAACCGTAGGGAAAACCATTGTGAGCTGAGGAGCTTTAGCAAAATTATCTTCGTGATATAGTTTTATTGTTGAGGCTATTGAAACAGGCAAAGGAGCTCTTTTTTCAATCTTCTCGCCAGCAGAAATTTCACCAAAGTACTTTTCGACCAGTGCTTTGATTTGTTCTTTGTCAATATCTCCGGATATTACCAGAAATGCATTGGACGGTGAATAGAATTTTTTATGGAAGCTCTTTACATCATCAATAGATGCATTTGTCAGATCCTTCATATCACCAATTACATCCCAGCTGTATGGATGTCCTTTAGGATATAAATTCTTAAGAATAAGGAAATCGTTAAATCCATATGGAGCATTATCGACACTTTGCCGCTTTTCATTCTGAACAACGTTTATCTGATTTGCAAGATTAAATTTTGTGACAGTATTTTCCAGGAATCCCATTCTGTCGGATTCCATCCATAAAGCCATCTCAATTGCATTTTTGGGTAATACTTCAAAATAGTTAGTCACATCCGGACCTGTGCTGCCGTTGAAATTACCACCTGCATTACTTACATTATTGACAAACTGGCCTCTGCCAAGATTTTCAGACTGCTGAAACATCATGTGTTCAAAAAGATGGGCGTAACCGGTCTTACCTTCCACCTCACGACTCGAGCCAACATGATAATAAATTGCTACAGTGGCAATAGGATCGGAATGGTCCTCGTTAAGAATAACAGTAAGCCCGTTCGGTAAAGAGTATTTCTCAACAGGAATTGTGATTTCTGTTTCCTTATTCTGGGTCTTGCATGAAAACAGGGTGACGATCAATAAGGCCATAATCAGTAAAATAGATTGTTTCATAGTAAAAAGATTAAATGTTAATTCAGTTCTTGTTAATCATTTCGATAAATATTTTCGAAAGTTAAAAAAAACACGGAATATAATACAGATATAGCATCATTTAACAGCAGATTAATAGTCAACTGTACTAGTAAAATATCATTTGTCCTTCAGTTTATAAGTTCTTGTGATCCGGCAAACTGTTTTCAATGAAGCATAACGCTACATTTTACCGGCCGGATTTTGCAAATAAAAAAAAATTCTTACTTTTGCCCGTGACAATGCGGGAGTAGCTCAGTTGGTAGAGCACGACCTTGCCAAGGTCGGGGTCGCGGGTTCGAGTCCCGTCTCCCGCTCAGATAAAGAGGGAGATGCTTTGGTATTTCCTTCTATTTTTTTACTGGAATAGGTCCCCAGTCAACCAGCGTATTATTTTCTAAATAGAGCCATGTATTTTTAAAAATCCATTCTTCTTTTATAATAATCCCAATTTCCCGGTTTATTTTCAGAGGTTTTCCCCAGCTGTCTCTTACCATTTCGGCAGACATGCCTTTCCAGATCTTACCAGAGGCAAGCCGGGCAGCCATATTTGTCCCATATTTGTTCTCAAGGTATGTAAATCTGCTTTCCTGCTTTTGCTCAGCGGTTTGTTCGACCTGATTCCGGGTTTCCTGACTATTAGTAGGAGCCAAAATAACAGGGGTGCTATTTATAACGGCATCCTTTTTATAAATGTAACCCTCATTATCTTCAAACACCACTTTCAGATAAGTGCTGTCGCTATCCAGAACGTCCACTACAGAGTCGTAAGGGATGATCAGAATGACAGAAGTAAGATCCTCTTTATCGTGAAAAAGGCGGCTTGCAGATTTCAGAGTGGCAGTAACCTGCTGATCTTGTTTTTGGGGTTGATTTTTTTCCAGATCCTGCAGAACATTTGTATTATTAACCTGAGCCTTAACAGCTATTATTATGAATAGAAGCAGAGAAGAGAAGATTAACTTTTTCATATTATAAGTTTATTCTTACTGCACAAAAACTGTACCATATTGAATATTATTTCTTTCTGATCAACATTAATCCGTCTCTTATGGGAAGAATAATATTTTCAACGCGGTTGTCTTTGATAACTGATTCATTGAATTCAATTATCCCCCTGGCCTGAGGATCTCCGGTATTCTTCTCAATTACTTTACCGCCCCAGAATACATTATCCACCAGTATGAATCCACCCTGTTTTACTTTTTCGAATATTTGTTTAAAATATTCGAAATATTCCCGCTTGTCCCCGTCGATGAAAACGAGGTCGAACGTTTGATCAAGGCCAGGTATTATTTCCAGAGCATCGCCTGTCAGTTGTGTTATTTTTGATTCAACGCCTGCTCTGCAGAAATAGGAGCGGGCAAATTCAGCAAATTCGTCATTTATTTCGATGGTCAGCAGTCTGCCTCCATGTCTTAGTCCCTTAGACAGGCATATGGCAGAATAGCCGGTAAAAGTTCCGATTTCAAGGATATTTTCAGGATGTATCATTTTCGAAATCATTTCAAGAAGTCTTCCCTGAATGTGTCCTGAAACCATATTTGGATTGACAAACCTTAAATGTGTCTGCCTGTAGAGCTCTTCAAGAACAGGATCTTCCGGAGTACTGTTTTCAAGAATATATGTCTCCAGGTTTCGTTCCATCTCTATTTATAAATAAGAGTAGACAATTTTGATATGTCAAAAACCTCATTTGCTGTCTCAAGAATTTCTGAAGAGGTCACATTATCTATTTTTTCGCATACCTCCTCAATACTATCTATCTTATTAAATACAAGAAGGCTTTTGCCCAGACTTAACATGAGGCTTTCGTGGTTTTCATAACCTCTTGCAAGATAGCCTTTTATCTGATTTTTAGCTTTACTGAGCTGAATGGTTCCAAGCTTTACCGAACGCAGTTTAATAAGCTCTGATTCAGCAATTTTAATGCTTTTGTCGAGATTATGACTGTCGGTGCCAAAATAAATCGAGAAAACTCCGGTATCACAATAAGGATTGTAGCTCGATTCGACATTATAGGCAAAGCCATTCTTTTCTCTTAATGAAAGATTAAGACGTGAATTAAGTCCCTGCCCTCCTAATATGTTGTTAAGCAAGAACATACCCATCCTTCTTTTATCCTTTAGATCATAGGCCACATTTCCGATAATGCAATGATTCTGAAAAGTATTCATTTTTTTGGTGACAGATGATGGTTCATAACTCCATGATTTCAATTTTTTGGGTAGAATGTTCCTTATTGGAATTTCCGAGAAGTATCTTTTAAATAGTTTTAAAATTTTTTCATCTGAGATATTTCCCACGGAACAGAATACCATCTGGCTGGTATCATAATTATTCGCTATAAAAGAAAAAATATCTTTCTGAGTGAACGACTTTACAGTTTCAAAGGTGCCCAGGATATTTCTGCCAATTGGCTGATTCAGGAAAACCTGCTCTTCAAAATCATCAAAGATAAGTTCAGCCGGATTATCCTTGTACGAATTAATCTCCTCAATGACAACCTCTTTTTCCTTTTCAATCTCTTTGGAAGGGTAAACAGAATTAAAAGCAATATCGCTGATGATCTCTATAGCTCTATCATAATGTTCTTTCATGAAGGAAGCATGTACAGCAGTTTCTTCTTTTGTTGTATAAGCATTAAGTTCGCCACCAACATCTTCCAGCCTGCTGAGGATGTGATATGCTTTTCTTTTGGTTGTTCCCTTAAAAAGCATATGTTCAATAAAATGGGCAATGCCATGCTCTGCCTCTTTTTCGTCGCGCGACCCGGCATTGATAATAATTCCGCAATGGGCAACTATTCCCGGAATTCTGTGGTGGACAAGCCGTATGTTGTTATTTAGTGTATGATAAAGGATTTCCATTTATTGTTTTGTAGATCAGGTGCAAATGTACCACATCGTTAAAATGATTCCAAATCGAAAATATTTTAGACAAAGTATTTGTTTACCCGGAATTGCATTTTATATTTGCAGTCCCAAAAGGAAGTGCCATAGCTCATCCAGATAACTATCGGGAGGTAGGGCAATGGACTGAAAAATTTCTTTAAGGGGAGATAAATTTTAAGGTGCCATAGCTCAGTCGGTAGAGCAATGGACTGAAAATCCATGTGTCCTTGGTTCGATTCCGAGTGGCACCACAACTTAAAATTGTAAAGCCCGTAAGATCAACGTCTTGCGGGCTTTTGTTTTTAAGGGAGAGACGGATTTGATGACGAATTTTACAACATACACATAATCAAATAAATCCAAACATAATTTATAAGAATCAATTCATGACTATTTAAATACTTCAAGGTTATGGAGATAATAATAAATGTTAGAATTATGAATATTCCAGACTATACTGTACAGGTTAAATACAAGTATTTCAAGGTGAATAGTTATGAAAGGAGACTATTGTGTAACTGGCTTAAGTTTATTCTTATAAACTAAATTATACCCCTTGTATATTTTATTAAATTCGTTGCAAAAACCGGATTTATTGGCCACATTTGGATGGTCAGAATACCTATATGGCATTTAATCATACTTCAAGGATTTAACTCCAGCTATGGATGGTCAATTTATTCCGGCCAAAGGTGGTCAAGGTCGTTGGCTTTTCCACCAAAGACCGTATTCATATCAACCTGTCAATTCAAAAGAATAACTAATCCGATAGTATCTGGTCGAGATCAATTATTTTAAAAAAAGATTCTTCATATTCCTTAAAAGCAGCATAACGGATAAGGATCCTGTTGCCCGAAAGACCATAAATGAAGCCAGTATAGAACATATTTCCCGGTATTCCGGTTATTAATTTGCGCTGCATCTTCCCATCTTTATTCACTATCACTACCTGACCCTGTGATTCCTTCCAATTTACTGATCTAGGCTTTGCATTTTTAATATCCAGGTTTTCCGGATTGTCGTTTATGAAAAACAGAAGATTACCATTCAGTAAGGTTGTTCCATAGGATACAAAATTCTTCAGATACCTTACATTTTTAAAGCCTGTAGGCTTGTAAACCTGTTTCTTGGGAATACGGATTTCCCATATGAGTTTCCCTTCAGGGTCAAGCTTCAGAACATAGATATCCAAATAATATTCGGTAATAGTTCTAACATTATTGCTAATATTATAATAAGTATTATTCTGTTCCCCTATCAGGAAGATATTGCCATACTCATCGTGTCTCATCTTCTTTATTATGAATGCGAATCTGTCATCTCCACCTACCTTATCCAGTTTCTTAAGTTCGGGATCGACATCAGCTTCGTTTTCTGTCTCGGCTTCCTGTGCAAGCGTCTTATAGTAATTCTTTTCTCTTTTTAAGTTTTCAAGGTTATATTCCTGAAGGAAATATCCGTATTGCTTCCTAACCTTGGGTATCTTGAAGAAACCTGCCGCACTAATCTTATCTCCGCTATAGAGAATATGGGAACCGATTATTTTGAAATCTGCAACTTCCAGAGGCAGGTTCTGTGCGGAAAATTTCTGCCCTTTTTCAGTATATTCCAGTAATAAATAATTGGTTAAGAGTTTTGATTCAACCGTATCCTTATCATATTTAGTAGTCGCCAGAATTGCAACGTCGCCAGAATTGTCGACCTGGTAAAATGCAGGCGTAAATTGTTTATCTGTAACAGTAAGAGTTTCCGATCTGGTCCATAACAGGTTTAGGTTTTCGTCATATACATTAATACTGATATATTTTGGTGTCGCTTTAAAAGCTTTTAGAGGATATTCAGTTGTAATCATAAGCCTGGCTCCATCATCAGACAAACAATAGGTAAATAATGAAGTCTTAAATATTCGTCCTTTCAAAAAATGAGATTCAATAAGCTTTATTTTTTGCCCCCGTTTTGCTAAAGTCAATGGGTCTATAAACTGGTAGTAAAGTGTTTGTTTTTCTTCCCTGCTGTCAGAAGTCAAAGTAAGAAGCACAATCCTGTTACCGATCATCATCACTTGTTCAACCTGTTCTTCATCAAACAGAACAGGTCTTAATTGAGATGGAGATCGACCAAGCTTAATACTTGTTATCAGCTTCATTGACGAATCAAATCTTAAAAGAGAATGATCATAAGTGCTATTTAATTTTTCTGGTTTCTCACACCGTGATTCCCAGATATAGAAATCTCTATTGATTTCACCAATAAGCTTTGCCGGATAGTCCTGTCCGTTCAAATAAATCAGACAGCACATGCTGAGCAGAATTGTACAAAAATGTCTTTTCATATTAATCTTAAACTATAACAACGTTAAATATCTCAATTCAGGATACAGCTGTAACAATTCATTTTTGCCAAAAATTAGGCCTTAATTAATATATTAGATTCTTGCTATTAGCTTCTGGGTGCATTATTTATGTATACTTATACCAAATTTAAGAATAATTCATTGCTTCCAGCAATATCTATCTGTTTTTCTGAATGAAATTAACGATTATTCCAGAGATTTCCTGCTATTTTTGAGGCGGATATGACAACTTATAAGTGCTGGTTTTTTGCTATCCCGTTTTCTCAATAAAAAATGTGGTGTTGGAATATTCATCTCTTCATTTAATAGTGCTTTGCGAAGGTGCACCAGAGGTTTCGGGAGACCTACGAGATCTTCAGAGAAGTTTCACATCTTTGCAGAGAAGAATTCAATCTTAATTGGTTAGAGATTAATAATATAGATGAGAATTTGAAGAATATTATTGATGGAAATAATGGCAAATGAGAGAAATATTGATTAAGTATATGCGTCTTACGAAATTCAGACTGGGGACGGGTTCGTTGTCGCTTTTTTTCACTTTTTTATCTTCCATGAAACCTTCATTATCAATAAACGATCTCCTGGACAACTTGGAAGCCGTCAACCGGTTCTGAAGTTTCGTAAGACCTTACAATTCGTTGACGACTCGATAGCTATGTAAAAATCAATCCATTATAAAGAGATTTCCGCTCGAACATATCAAATTTCAGTGGTGCGAGTGGCACCACAGCCCCAAATCGCAGACCCCTGTAAGTCAATAACTTGCAGGGCTCTTTAAATTTCTTGTTGACGAAAGTGTTGTCACATTTTATAACGTACACACGATCAGTATAATACGGAACCTTCAAACCTTATTTTTTCTTTTTACGGTTCCGCAATTTACCATACTTCCCTATTATTTGTTTAATAAGGTCGCTTGCTGTTTGGAGATCAACTCCGGCTTTTTCTGCCAATGCCTCAATATCAGGTTCAAGGCCTGAATTAATATCAGGCATTGCGAGCTTCAAAAGCAAGTTAAGCTTACCAAGATTTTCCTTCACGGCAGGGGAAGTTTCTTTTGTAAATAAATGTTCATATTCATTTAACTTGATTTTTCTTTTCAAAATATCTGAAGCAGTGGTCAACATAGTTAGGTTAACCCGTAGAAAAGGATTAAGAGATAAATTATATCCATATTCGTTCAAACCTTCTACTAATGCCTTAAATCCTATGTCAGTCATAGCTGTAAGTAAAATGAATTTCTTTTTTTCATCAAAATACGCCTGAGAGAAGTGTGGTAAATCACTCCAGTTATTCAGTGATAACCGGTAAACTCCTTTATTATATTCTGCTTTAAAACTTTTTGTCAGGTCTTTTGTATTAATCGTATCCAGATCATATTCGGCCAATACAATCACTATTTGAGCTTCTTTACTATAAATCAGGGGAATATTGGCTCCTGATAATAGCATCATGTATGGCAATGGATTGTATTCAAGGTTTGTCAGAAGTTCCTCTACTTCAGTAATGTCCGGATTTAATTCAGTTGCAAAAAAGAAAATATCATCAGGTTCAAAAGACTTATAAGCTCCAATGGGACCGAAACTCTGATAGCAGGTACCATTATAAGCTATTAGGTTGGACCAAAGTAATGCTGATTGAGATTCACGCGTTTTTGTTATACCGGGAGAATATAATAGATACTCTTCGTTGGAAAATACATCTTCCATCATATAAAAATTCTCGTCCGGATTATTTTTGATAATACTGAAACTGAATCTCCATGAATGTTCAGCCTGAGACACAAGGTAATTTCTATCCTTATCAGGGAGGTTTTTCAAAGCACTATGGTTAAGGTAGCTTTTAATATGTCCATCCTGTCTGAATATCTTATGTGCAATGTATTGAGCTTTCAGTCTGTTTGTTAATTCATTTGGAAATTTGCTTATAATATGTTTATATGCAGCAAATCTCTTATTCATTTCCTGTTCCAGATTATTTCGTCCCGCAGCATAATAAATCAGGAATTCGTCAACAACTTTTGAGGATATCTTACTATTTTCCTCGCATATGAGTTTTATTTTTTTAAAATCAATCATTGATGAATGCGTAATATTTATTCAAAAAACTCGTGATGGGATATAAATTCTAAAAGAAAAGCATAGAGGTTATTTTGAAAGCTGGCCTAATGAAGCCGATTTTCATTATTGAAATCTTATCGTATTATTTTTCCTTCGATGGTTTAAAGCCAATCCTTGGACGATTTTTCTGCTCAGTCTCCAGTTGTTTTGCTTGCTCAAATTGCTTCAGGTATTCAAATATTACCATTATTTGATTATCGTGTTCTCCTAATTTACTTTGAACCTTTTCAAGCTGATGAACGACATCCTTATGAATGAATAATATCTCTCTTAACTTTACAAAGGTATCTATTATGAGCATGTTTACTTTATCTGCTCTCTCACTATTTAACACACTGGAAAGCATCAATATTCCATGTTCTGTAAACGCATATGGCAGGTACTTTACATGCTGGCCTCTTTTTAAGGTCACATTTTGTGACCTTAAACGACTATATTCATCTTTAGTCAATTGAAACATGTACCTTTCCGGAAATTTCCTTAAATTTCTTTTTACTTGCTGATTCAATGCCTTTGTATCCACCTGGTATAATTCAGCTAAATCCTGAGCAAGCATAACCTGCTTACCTCTTACGATATAGATCTTACTGACTATAACTTCTTCTGCTATTAGTAACCCATCATTCTCAGTTTTCATCAGATCTTTTATTTACCTTATAAAAATAATATTCATTTCTTTAAGATCACAATCTGTGACCTTAATTTTCTCTTGCAGACGTTTTCGTTGACGCCTTTTTTATTTTAATTAACTATCGCTAGTATCTACATAATCAATTACATAGGATTGTTAAAATATATAAAAATAGCGTTGATTGTGTAGTATTTACGGCTATATTAAATATATACGTAAATGGCCATCTAATCGGCTTATCAGCGAGCTGCATAAAGACTCTTTGGGTGCTGGTGGCACCACAACCCTCAAATGCAGACCCCTGTAAGTCAATAGCTTGCAGGGGTCTTTAAATTTATTGTTGACGCCTGCCTGCCGGCAGGCAGGGAAGTGGTGATGGATTTTATGATATATGTATGCTATACCCTTATCAATAGCATAATGTTAGTCAAACAGAAAATAAAGCTATTAAATTTATGCTATTTATTAACCGCTCAAACAGAATTACCTGTAAATTATCGCACCAAAAGAATTATCAGGATAACAAGCAGAAGAAAGCCAACACCGCCGTAAACGTACCCGCCATGATGATGTCTGTTCTCAATTATTACATCTTGTGTTGTTGCATTGGGATTTTTCTTCAGGTCATTCTTTTCTATATTTGTAAGATTCGATTGGTCCATGTTATATGTTCCTTTAATAGGTCTATTCATGCGACTTATTTCCTCATCTGATAATTTGTTCTCTTTCGGATTCTTAACTGCTGGTTTTTCAGATTCCTTTTTCGGATCAGTCAAACCTGCAAATGCTGTTGT
>Ga0182021_10003110_pt1 | contig 19499 bp, 18 predicted proteins | sample 612E3MmetaG_FD_120493 | JGI IMG/M metagenome (GOLD analysis project Ga0182021, IMG submission 120493) | Permafrost microbial communities from Stordalen Mire, Sweden - 612E3M metaG (Illumina Assembly) | ecosystem: Environmental > Terrestrial > Soil > Wetlands > Permafrost | place: Sweden... | reverse complement strand
TGTCGGGGTCTACAGTGATGGCAAGCTTCGGTGATGGGTTGCCGCGCGGCATACAAAGTATCCTACTACCATATGATACTACGCAGAAGTCGCGCCGAATGGCAAGGGCATTTAGGAACGAGTCACGCGCGACTCGTACAGAGCGGCTGGGTAGGAAAGCAGCCCGCCTCCCCCGGGGAAGCGGACTATTGCGTCTGGAGTTTGGCGGATTCAAGGGTTCGTTTGCATTGAGGCAGGAATAACCGAGAGAGGAGATTTCGGTGGATGTGCTCCGCGCTGACCTTCATGAAGGGCGGAGGAGCGCTGCTGCCGCCCCGATCCCACCCCGTCCAAATGAGGTGGATGACACCGACATAAGATCGGGGGTGTTGCCGTCATGGGAGCCAACGGAGCAGCCGGACGCATCTAACGCATTTCCACAACTCGGAAGCCAAGAAGGTATCATGTGTAGGCTGCACCGCAAATGCAGCTTGTTTCGGCTGTAGGTTTATTTTTCGAATCGTCGCATCGATTTTCTGGAGAATACGATGACCTTTAGGCCCCTGCTCACTCTGCTTGTGCTCTTGCTGCCTGCCGGCGCCCCGGCTCAGATCAGCGCCGAGGCGGAAACCGCGGCTGCCATCACGAGGATTGAGAAGCTCAATCCACAGATCCATGCCGTAATCGCAGTCGACCCCGACGCACTGGCGCAAGCCCGCGCTTTGGACCGGACGCGGACGGCTCGGGGACCGCTGTTCGGCCTGCCCATCTTAATCAAGGACAACATTGAATCCAAGGGGAGCATGCCCACGACTGCCGGAAGCCTCGCGCTCAAAAACAACGTCACCGGGCGCGACGCTCCCCTCGTCGAACGGCTGAGAGCAGCCGGGGCCGTGATCGTGGGCAAGACCAACCTCTCGGAGTGGGCGAATATTCGCTCGAGTGCATCGATCTCCGGCTGGAGTGCGGTGGGCGGCCAGACACGCAACCCGTTCGCCCTCGACCGCAATCCCTGCGGCTCCTCTTCCGGCTCAGCCGCAGCGGTAGCGGCGGGCATGGTATCCGCGTCGATCGGAACCGAAACCGATGGGTCCATCACCTGTCCGGCCTCGATCAACGGGATCGTCGGGCTGAAGCCAACCGTAGGACTCGTCAGCCGCACACACATTGTGCCCATCAGCCACAGCCAGGACACCGCCGGCCCGATGACTAAGGATGTCCGAACTGCCGCGCGGGTACTTGCCGCAATCGCCGGGTCGGACGCTGCCGATGCCGCGACCAGAGATGCCGACGCACATAAGACCGACTATGTCGCCGCGCTCGACGCTGGCGCGCTGAAGGGCAAGCGCATCGGGGTGCTGCGCTTTGCCGCAGGCTGGTCGGCCCCGGTCGACGCGTTGTTCGAACACGCCCTGGAAGTCCTGAAAGCCCAGGGTGCGACATTGGTCGAGATCAAAGAATTCGAGGATCGCCAGCGCATCGGCAAGGAAGAAACAAAGGTGCTTCACACCGAACTGAAAGCCGATCTCAACGCTTACCTCGCCACCACGCCGGCGGCGGTGAGGACACGCACCCTGTCCCAGGTCATCGCATTCAACAAGGAAAACGACGTCACCGAGATGGCGCTATTCGGCCAGGATACATTCGAGAAAGCGGAGGCGACCAAAGGGCTGGACGACCCCGATTACAGGGCGGCGCGCGCCCTGTCCTTCCAGATGGCAGGCCCCGGGGGCATCGATCGCATGCTCGCCGCCAATGATGTCGCGGCTCTGGTCTTTCCAACCATGCCTCCCGCATGGAAGATCGACGCCGTCAACGGCGACCAGATCTCCGGCTCCGGCGCAGGAGACCTTGCCGCGGTAGCGGGCTACCCACACCTCACTGTGCCGATGGGGGCGGTGAAACGACTGCCCGTTGGTCTATCATTCGTCGGCCCTGCCTGGAGCGAGGCGCGACTACTGGGCTTGGGTTATGCCTATGAACAGGCGGCGAAGGTGAGGCTGGTTCCTGGAATGATTCCCTCCATCGAAGAGGCTCCCGAGATCCTGAAGCACCTCCAGCCTGCGGAGAAATAAACAGGCGCCATGAAGGCTGCTGCGAGCGTCCCATTCTCCTTCCGGCGGTAATTGGCGGTACAGCGGGTGCGACGTTTGACCGCCACATGGTGACGCGGTCCGGAAGTCGTTAGGGATGACCCAGTCTCGGGGTCCAGCCGGACTCTAGACGCCTCGGCCGGACGCTGGGCGACTTCCGGGTCCTAATCCTGCCAGACTACCTCGAAGGCCGTTTCCGGACCGCTGGTGGGGCATGCTTTAGCTTGCCATCCAATCCTCGCCAAAAGAGTGAGAAACTCCGCTCGATTGGTGGACTACGTTCACAAGCGGTTTTCGAGCCCTATGGCCGAGTATCGAAGACGGTTGCCGCACTTTCATCCGGATGGTGAGTATCTGTTTGTGACATGGCGCCTGCATGGGTCTTTGCCCGTTGCGCCGCCCGACATCGTCTATGCAACTCCCGGTGGCGCGTTCGCCGCACAGGATCGCGCGCTGGCCCGGAGCCATGGGACGCTATGGATGAGCGATACGCGAGTCGCACGGCAAGTGGCAGAAGCGATTCGCGCAGGCGAGAGCCGGAAGTTCTATGAATTGTCCGCTTGGGTCGTCATGCCCAACCATGTGCACTTGTTGATCCTGCCGCTCGTGGCGTTGCCCAAAATCACCCACTGGATCAAAGGCAGAACCGCCCGGGAGGCGAACTTGTTGTTGGGGCGAGCGGGTGAACCGTTCTGGCAGCACGAGTCTTACGATCACTGGGCAAGAAACGAGAGGGAGTTGCAGCGGATTGTGGCGTACATCGAAGACAATCCGGTCTCAGCAGGGCTGGCGGCTACTCCTGAGGATTGGCCGTGGTCAAGCGCCACAACGGCAAGCTAAAGCACGCCCCACCAAAGCATCGCACGCCAATAACCGCCTCTCCGATCCACCAGGACCCGCCAAAGAAACGCCAAGTCCTCTTCTCGGAGATCCCCCCGTGAAGCCGGCCTCAACGCTGACGCTCGGAAAATGGTACCAGTAAAGTCTGGAGGTGGCGGAGTGTGTTGGATAAAAGCACAGTGGATCAAGAGCTCGCCCGGAGACTGTGTGCGGCGTTCATAAGCTATCAGTTGGGGGTCGGCGTCGCGACCCAGTATAAGAAGACGCCGGAGGACGTGGGGGATCTGTGGTACTTCCTGGCCGCCTTGGCCAGGAAGCTGGCGACGGAAAGCCAGGAAGCGTCATATGGCGATCTTCAGCACCTGGCGACGGAAATGATTCAATAGCCCGCGCCAGCTCAGAAGGCCCGCAGGGTCGGCGCGCCGTTTGGCGGGGGAGTCCTTTGGATCGGCCAGATAAGACCCCGATATCGGGCATCGTCCAGCCTGCGCAACCGCATGCCGGTCCGGCGTTCAGTTCTCTGGCGTCGGACGTAGCTCTGAGAAGCGAAGAGCGCCGCATTTACGCCCCGGCGTCCCCGAAGGCCGTTTCGGGCCAGTGTCAGAGTGCCCGACGATCCGGCCGTAGCTCACCTCCTTGTCGCCGTCGAACATTGGATAGGCTTGCTCAGTCTCGTGGCGGAAGCGCTCCGGCGATTTCGATGATGTCGTGGATCCATTTTCTCGCATACCCCCAAATGGGACAACAACGTTGTATCGCCCTGATAGTCTTGAATCAAGATGCCTAAAACAAGAATAGTCCCTCCAGCGGATGAGCACGCAGTCTCGTTTCTTGGGTTCGCAGGACAATACCAGAAAGCAGCAAATCTGGTGTGCGACTCCGACAAAACGTTGGGCATGCCGATATATTTCATGTACGCGCACGCGATAGAACTCGCGCTGAAAGCGTACCTGCGAGCCGCGGATGTCCCCATTGTCGCGGACAAGAAGAGAAAGCATCACAAGATAACCGAGTTGTTCAGGGAATGTCAGACGCTTGGGCTGAAAGTTGGCCCAGATGACGTGACCGATATGGGTAATGTAGTCGCGTTGCTGGATGGCGCGAACGAGGAGCAAGGTCTTCGATACTTCAGGACGAAAGGTGCGGCGTATCCTGATCTGTCCTGGACCAAGGACGCAGTCGAAAGACTGCTTCAGGCCATTGAGCCCGCAGTGAAAAGAAGGGGCGATGCCGATGGAATCGTTCCGGGCCGCGCTGTCAAGGCCGATTTCATTTTTGGCAAGCCACGGCCGAAAGATTGAGCTCGCAGAACTAGGAATTGATCCCGGTCGTGTCCGAGTCGCCCCCACGACCATCCGCAGGACCAGCGCCCTAGCTCTGTACGAATAGCCGACGAACCGCCCGGGACGCATCCACTCTCCTAAGGGGCACCTTCTTCTCGTGCGCTTTGCCGAATCACGCTAGAATCGGAGGCGTGTTCAAATCTGTGAGAAACAGGGTGTGGGAAGCGCATGGCTGATATCGAAATCACGCAGGCCGAGGCTGACTCCCTCATCGCAATGGAGAAGCGCTTCGTCGATGACAACGATTGGACTTTCCCGGTTGCCGGTGCGCGGATTGGGCTTGCCTTGACATCCCTCGACAAACGGGAGAATTTCATGCTCGATGTGACCCGCGCGCAGATCAAACTCACCAAGGCCACATACCAGAATCGAGCTCGGCAGGTGATTATCCTTATGCGGCTCGACCTCGACGGTCCGCCGCACCGAAATCCGGATGGGACCGAAATCCTGTGCCCGCACCTCCATGTTTACAGGGAAGGTTTCGGTGACAAGTGGGCCAGCGCGGCCCCCGTCGATCGCTATACCAATACGCTGGACTTATTCTCAACTTGCGAAGCCTTCTTGGAGCACTGCAACATCACGGGAGCATCCAGGATGCAGAAGGGGTTATTTTCATGATTGTTGCCGAGATCGAACAGCTTCTGCACAACTACCGTGCCTGGCTTCGCGACAAGACTACGCTCCGTCAGGTGAACGGCGAGTGGGTTGAAATGACTACGCCCTACCTTGATCGGCACAATGACGTTCTGCAAATCTACATCCGCGCTGAAAACGGCGGTTACGTTCTCACCGACGACAGCTACACCCTCCACGATCTTGAAGCGTCCGGGTGCAGTCTTCATACGGAGAAGCGGCTGGACCTCCTGAAGATGACGCTGAATGGTTTTGGTGTGAAGCTCCAGGACGAAGCCTTAGCGGTACACGCGACCGCCGAGAATTTTCCACTTAAGAAGCACAGTCTCATACAGGCCATGCTTGCCGTGAACGATCTCTTCTACCTCGCCAAGCCTGTTGTGGAGAGCTTGTTTTTTGAGGACGTGGTTGCATGGCTGGACGCCAACGAAATCAGTCGTGTTGCGGGAGTGAAATTCACGGGCATCAGCGGCTACGATCACCTATTCAATTTCGTAATTCCGAAATCCCGCAAGCAGCCGGAACGGATCGTGCAGGCGATCAACCGCCCGACCCGCGAAACTGCCCTGTCATTCATTAATGCATGGGCGGACACTCGCCAAACACGGCCGCCAGAGTCGAAGGCTTACGCTATGCTGAACGACATTGAGCAGCCGGTTTCGGGCAACGTGATCGACGCGTTTCGGAATTATCAAATACACCCTGTGCCGTGGGCTGACCGGGCGCAGGTCGTTCTTGAGCTTGCCGCCTGATGGGGACAAGGGGAGCCGTCCGTGGCGATGGTGTCTGGATGACGCGTGACTCGTAGAATGCCGCGGACGGTGCCGGCCCGAGGCGGCCTGTCTACGAGTGGGCGACCATCCACTCAGAGCAAACCGCTGGCTGATCCGAGCGCGCGCGCGAGGCCTAAGAGTGCCGGGGCCGCCAGATCAGCGGTTAGCTCGTTACGCGGCCCCTTGGTGCCGGACGAATCGGGGCACGCTAGCCCGTCATCGCCGCCTCCGCACTATACTGGTGGCACCGGTTCTTTTCTATGAGTGGTCGAAAGCTCAATCTCCAGCGGGCGGCTCTTGAAGAGCACAAGCGGTTAGGCAAGAACCTGCTGCCTCCATTTCGGCAACTCAATCCCTCACCCGAGCAGGTGTTTTGGTGGCGCGATTTCCTGCCCGAGTTCCTGTGGATTGACTCCCTCGTGCACACCCATGGCGAGGCCGGCGCCGCCCATCTCTTTGGAGCCTTTGTCTCAGCCGCAGATCACTTTAATCTGAAAGCAGGCGAGATTCTGGACGGCACGATCAGTTCGTTTCGCCTGATAGGCCCTGACGGACGAGAGCGCTTCCTAGCGGAACTGTCGGAGCTCATCACAGATGCGGTGCGGCTGCCATTCGGTTCGTTCCTGTCCGTATATCCGGACTGCCCCATGGCTTGGATGGAAGTTGGGAAAGACCGGCGGCCCCAACACGCAGATGCGGACCCCATCCGTTTAGCAATTCAACGGCTGCTCCCCGGCAAAGATAGTCATGCCGGATTCTGCCGCGCCCTGCCCCTCCACCGATTGTTGGCTCATGGGAAGGTCAAAATCTTCGCGAACTTAACCGACACGATCGAGGCGATCAAGACATATCCGCACGGCGATCGCTACCGGGCAGAGTCCTTTGCTCGGAACGTTCACAATCAGATTCTCATTAAACGGGCTAAAGATGATCCATCTGCCCTCCACTGGTGTCGTTCATTCTGGAACGCAAACCTGTCTCTCGCGCCGTGTGTGTATGGGTGATTTACAGAGTTACATCGAGAAATCGCGTCGGTGCGGGCGGAGGTTCCTGGATGCCGCCATCCCACTTCTCGAAGGTCAAAGAGCGGAGGTGGGGACGGATCTTTACGAGCCCGTCGTCGATGAGGTGCTTGGCGGCCTCTTGGCCAGAACATTCAGATTCCTGCAAACGTTCGTTCTCGATCACCATCTTTGGGCCGAAGATCTTGGCGCAGTTGTTTTGCGAATGATGCGGGAGTCTGTGTTTTACATGCGCTTCTTGGCACAACAGGCCGAGCCAGCGGCCTTCCTAGAATTCCAGAGGTACGGGTTGGGGCAGCTGAAGCTGTACAAGTTGCAGCTGCGCAAAATGCTCGAAGAGGGCCGAATAACTGACTCTGTCGATCTGCGGAACTTTATTGATTCGGATTGCGATGAAGAAGTCAGCGATTTGCTCTTGGAAGTTCGCCTGAAGAATTTTGAGGACCTGAGAAAGCTCTCGGAAGCCACCGGATCGAAAGAGGAATACGTCCTACACTATCAGCCTGAGAGCATTATCGTTCATGGCCACTGGCCGGCGCTGTGCGAGTTCTATCTGGAATCCTGTCGGGAGCCTCTTCATCGATGGCATCTGCAGCCGAAGTTCCGGCTACCGAGTCTTGATCCGACCCTGGTAGGCCAAGCTGTCGACCTGTTCGCAACGGCCTATGGCCTCTGGATTAAGAAAAGCGGCATTCCAGATGTTATGGAACCCTTGATTGATCGCTACTATGAGGAACTTGAGGCTCTTGCAAGTGCGGAGGCCACTCCAGAGAACCAGAGCTCATAGCCGTGGGCAAGTCGCGTTCTGTAGAGTTGTCGGCACATGGTCGTAGAGTCCCCTCGTTGCAATGGTTTTCATTGGATTAGCAACAAGAAGTCATCTTGTGGCAGCCGACTCTGTCTGAATCACGCGCCACTCGGAGAGTACACCCGCTGTGCCCGCACAGTTCGAGCTCCGTACGGATCGGCGACAATCCGCTCGGAGGAGGAACACTTCCCTGCATGCCATTTGGGAGGCGTTCGCAGACTGTGCAGTTCCGCGAGTCTGGGACAACCAGCCAAGTGGTTCTCATCATCGCTGGAGCCGCCTGTCTGGCACCTCCGCAACCGGCCTATCCACCGTGGCATTTCTTGTACTTGCGCCCACTGCCGCAATAGCACGGATCGTTACGTCCGAGTTTTCGTCGCTTTCCGATTGACTCTAGGGCTTGGGCAAGAGTGCCGCTGCGCGGTGCCTTACGCGTCAGCTCGTCCAGCCGCGCATCTGCCTGCCATTCGTAATCGAGCTTCAACCCGAACCTCAGCGACTCATCGCTGGGGTGGACGCAGATGCCGAACCACATCTTTGCTTTTTGGCTATATTTACGGCGCTCGCAATGGCTCTGCAGCCGAGATTCGGCAAGCGGCGCAGGCTCGGCGCTGCAATGCACGGTGAAACCGCTCTTTGCCGAACTAATGCCGAGTGTTATGTCGTGCACGTGCCCATCGCGCCGTGCCAACTGCGCGATCCTTTTGACACCCCGGCTCGCATCGACAATTGTGTTCTCGCTTAGCGAAAGTAAGAGGAAACCGAAATCGATCACGCCGGGCTCGGGACGGCTTTCAATTGCTGTCATCAGGCGTCCCAAGGCGGTCGAGGCTAATCGAGTGAGGACGCCGGCCGGTGTTCGCGGCCCAGTCACGCCATCGCGACGCACTGCCATCGCGACGTCGAGATCCGCTGAGATGTCGTCTCCCAACATCACGATGTCAACGTCGCTTTGGACCCAGAGGTTATGCCTCAGGTGATAGGACAGAATAACCGTCTCATGGGTGGCAATCAGCCGTTCCGTATAGCCGGTGCGGCGGTTGACATAGCTGAGGAAACGAAGCGGCGACGGGAGCATCTCCGTTATCGCATCGAGGGCAAAGACGTCCGCAACTAGGGGTGGCTGGATGATATCCGTTCGCTCGTACCTGAGGAATTGACGTGCCTGAAAGTGAAGGGACGGATAATGATCAGAGACCACGCAAAGGATGTAAATCTCCTTCACGCGGGGGATGTCGACCTTCTTGCCGTCGGGGCCAACAAGAGTGAACTTCGGGTCCGTCAGTTTCTGCGCACAGATGAGACCCTGATCATACGAGTCTTGGACGCTCTTTTTGAAGTCGTCTCGAATCTGGCCGTCATTGCCCTTCCGCGATTCGAGTGTCAGCCGCTTTGATTTTGCCTGAACGATGACGGCGCGGTCGCCAAAAAGCACCAGCACATCAATCTCGGCAACCTTCTTTGCCTTCGCTTCGAAGATATCGACATTGGTGTAAACGCGTTCCTTTCCGAAGACCAGTTCGAGCCGGTCGCGACAAAATGCCTCGGTAAAGCGGCCACGGTTCTGCATAGCCTGGGAGGCGTATGGCTTGTCAACAGCCATCCAGTAAAATGGGGACTCATATAGTGCCTCCGCGAGACTATAGGCCTGGAACAAGACAAAGCCGTCGTTCAGTCTGAGCAGTGGCGTCGCGTTGGCCACGTTAAAATCACCCACGACACAGAAGGGTTCGTTCCTTTCACCCGGAGCCAGAGCAAAGGCGTCGAGCACAGCTTCGATGGTTGCCTGTGGAAGCGAACATGTCGCGGCAACCTCACTCACACTAAAGGTGTAACCGGGAAGGATGCTCCGTTGTTCCGGTGGCAGCGTTCGCATCTGCCTCACCGTTGCCATGAGCTTCCGCTCCTGGAGTCGCGCAATCGCGTGCGCAATGTCTCTCGCCTCCGAGATCGTGAAACCCTTGTTCGTTTGCAGCCATCCGGCATCGGCGGCGTACTTTTGCCGCGCGAAATCACGATACTGAAAGGTGTAGGCCGACTCTCCGCCGTAGAAGATCGCCTCGCGCATAAACTCACCACTTCCAAGTAGCTCGAGGTCAGGATCCGGAACAGCCGCCTGTTGCGCAAAGATGGATCTCATGGATGGAAGAAACGTCTGGTGCAGTTCCTTCAGCAGAGCTTCGGTGCGATCCAATTGGCCTTCGACGACGTCCGGAGACGGCATCGTCCAGTTCATGTTGCCCTGAATCATCAGTCCGATGAGCATTGATATTTCTGTGCGTATGAGTCGGTCTTGCGAAAATATTGGCAACATATCCTTGGGACGCATCTCCCCTGAATAGCGAACGATGCTGTCGCGGAAGCAAAGGTAGGCAAGGGTGTGGCCGTACCCGTCGGATCGGCACAGGGCCGCTAAGTCGAAAAAGACATCTGCTTCGCTCCTCATGGCACGAACATCGTCCCGCACTCCCAAGCGGTTGTGCAACTCTCGAAAGAGCCGGGGCCGCGCCGCGACGGAATCAGCTAGCGAGGAACGTGCGGACGGGCCTGCCCTAGCCGCCCTGGGTGAAAAGGATCAGGCCTACATGGTCGGATTACCCCTGGCCGAATATCCGTTCTAGGAAGGTTGCCGGGGGCCGCTCTGGCCGAGCGACGCGCCACTCGGAAATTAGGCTGGAATTCCTCCTCAGGCGGTGTAGGCCTGAAGCCATCTGGGAAACCAGTCCCCCCCGCGATCAAGAGGCCGACCGGCCACATTCGAATCGTTCGATCCGTTAAGTTTACCGGCGCAACGCGCTCCATCACGTTGAGTTCCCCCATTCGCGTCCCCCCCAACCAACCGAACGGACCGCAACGGCGGTCAGGCCGGCATGTTCTTCGAGAACCTCGAAGTCCGCCCCGTCATTCAAAACTGGATGCTCCACCAGGTCTACGACCGCATCCGCGTCTCCCAACCCAAGCCGTAACCCAAACACCAACTATATTCGCCCCCTGTTTCCAGTCACTTACCGCCATCCACCCCCGAACCCCCAAATTCATTCCTCTATCGTAAAAGTAGGACAGGACTCCCGGCCTGTCCATCCGGGAGCCCCCATGTCCACCCCGCGTCAGATAGAAGCCAACCGTCGCAACGCCCAGAAATCCACCGGCCCCACCTCTGTCACAGGCAAGGCCGCCTCTTCCATGAACGCCCTCAAAACCGGCATCGACGCCAAATCCCTCGCCCTCCCCAAAGAAAACCTCGCCGACCTCCAGCAACTCATCGAAGACTACTACCAGCAACACCGCCCCGCCTCCCCCGATGCCCGCAGTTTCGTCGACGACCTCATCCGCTGCGAGTGGACCCTCCGACGCCTCGACAGAGCCGAGACCCAAATGTGGCGATACCAGAACGAGGACAAATACCGCGACCCGGAGAAGTTCCCCCTCGGAAAGTCCCTCTCCTGCAACCCCAACTCCTTCTCCAGACTCCAGTACCGCGTCGATGCCACCCGCCGCGCCCGCATGCGCGCCCTCCAGGCCCTCAAACAACTCCAGGCCGAATCCACTCCCGCCCCGCCCGTCGAACCAGACCCGCCAGCACTCGATCCCCCGTCTCTACCCCCTTCACCCCAAACCACTTCTCCCCAAATCGGCTTTGTTCTTCCACTCCCATCGCAAGTCGTCCCGGGGACTGACAAGACTGGCATGAGTTTCCGGCGCACTTTGCCGGAAACTCGCTGCCAGTCCTGTCTGTCCCCGGTTTCCCCCTGCCCCAACCCCCGCATTCCTGTTACCATCCCCGTAGAAGCATCCCTCGCATGAAGTTCATCGACGAGTACCGCGACCCGAAGCTCGCGCGCTCCCTGGTTGCCGAAATCGCCGCGACCGTCACCCGCCCCTGGGTGCTCATGGAAATCTGCGGCGGCCAGACCCACACGCTGATGCGCTATGGCATTGACGAGCTTCTCCCACCGCAGCTCGAACTGGTCCACGGACCTGGCTGCCCGGTGTGCGTCACGCCGCTCGAAATCATCGACCAGGCCGTCGCCATCGCCGCCATGCCCGGCGTGACGCTGGTTTCCTACGGCGACATGCTGCGCGTCCCCGGCTCCGTCAGCGATCTGTTCCGCGTCAAAGCCGAAGGCGGCGACGTGCGCATCGCCTACTCGCCCATGGACGCGGTCGCCATCGCCCGGCAGAACCCCCATCGCCAGGTGGTCTTCTTCGCCGTCGGTTTCGAAACCACGGCGCCCGCCAATTCCATGGCCGTGTGGCAGGCCGCGCGCGAAGGCCTCGCCAATTTTTCCATGCTGGTGTCGCACGTGCTCGTGCCGCCCGCCGTCCGCCTCCTGCTGGGCTTCCCGCATAACCGCGTGCAGGGTTTCATCGCCCCCGGACACGTGTGCGCCGTCATGGGCTACACCGAATACGAGGAGCTCGCCCGCGATTTCCACGTCCCGTTCGTGGTGGGCGGTTTCGAGCCCCTCGACCTGCTGGAAGCCATCCTCATGCTGGTCCGCCAGCTTGAACAGGGCCGCGCCGAAGTCGAGAATCAGTACGTACGTTCCGTCACCCGAGAGGGCAACACCGCCGCGCGCAACCGCATGTTCGAAGTCTTCGAAACCGGCGACCGCAAATGGCGCGGCATCGGCCTCATCCCCGCGTCCGGCTACCGGCTGCGTGCCGAATACGCCGCCTTCGATGCCGAACGCCGCTTCCACGTCGAAACCACGCGCGTCGAAGAGCCCGCCGAGTGCATCGCCGCCCAGGTGCTGCAAGGTCTCGCCAAGCCCGTCGATTGCTCCGCCTTCGGCACGCGCTGCACGCCGCAAACGCCGCTGGGCGCGCCCATGGTATCCAGCGAAGGCGCTTGCGCCGCGTATTACCTTTTCCGGCGAACCATATGATGACCCGTTCGCATGTCTTCCCCCGGTGGGACAGACCATCGCCTTTTGTGGTCTGTCATGCGCTTCCTCTGCGTCTCCGCGTCTCTCCGGTGAATCGCATTCTCCATATGTAATCGACCACCCACCACTATGATCACCTGCCCCACGCCACTCCCCGCCAAGGACCGCATCCTGCTCGGCCACGGATCCGGCGGCAAACTCAGCGCCGACCTGCTGCGCGACGTCTTCCTCCCCGTCTTCCGCAGCCCCGTCCTGGGCCGCCTCGACGATCAGGCCGTCCTCCAGATCGGCGCCGAGCGCCTCGCCTTCACCACCGATAGCTTCGTGGTCAAGCCGCTCTTTTTCCGCGGCGGCGATATCGGATCGCTCGCCGTCCACGGCACCGTCAACGATCTCGCCATGGGCGGCGCCGAACCGCTCTACCTCGCAGCCGCGTTCATCCTCGAAGAGGGCCTCTCCATCGACACTCTGGCGCGCATCGCCCAATCCATGGGGCAGGCCGCCGAAGCCGCCGGCATCGAGATTGTCACCGGCGATACCAAGGTGGTCGAAAAGGGCAGTGGCGACGGCGTCTTCATCAACACCACCGGCATCGGACGCGTCCGCCCCGGTATACACCTCTCCGCCGCCAACGCCCGCCCCGGCGACGTGGTCCTGCTCTCCGGCTACCTGGGCGATCACGGAATCGCCATCCTGTCCGAGCGCCAGGACATCGGCTTCGACGCGCCCATCGAAAGCGATTCCGCCGCCTTGCACACGCTGGTGCGCGACATGCTCGCCGCCTCACCCGGCATTCGCTGCATGCGCGACCCCACGCGCGGCGGTCTGAGCAGCGCCATCAACGAAATCGCCGCTCTCGCCAGGGTCGGCGTGGAACTCAACGAGCCCGCCATCCCGGTCCGCGAAGTGGTGCGCGGCGCCTGCGAACTGCTGGGCTTCGACCCGCTCTATGTCGCCAACGAGGGCAAGCTCGTCGCCATCGTGGCCCCCGAGGCCGCCGCCGCCGTCCTGGCCGCCATGCGCAACCACCCGCTGGGACGCGAGAGCGCCATCATCGGCACGGTGACCGACAAGCATCCCGCCATGGTCACCATGAGGACCGCCTTCGGCACCACGAGAATCGTGGACATGCTCCCCGGCGACCAACTCCCGCGCATCTGCTAGCAGGGGACAGACCAGACTGTCCCAAGGCGCGCTTTTTGCGCCGCGTGGACAGCCCGGTCTGTCCCCGGTTTTCCTATAATACTTGGCAGATGAGAGCTTCCGCGGTCCTCCTATTCGCCTGTTCGCTGGCCGCCGCCGCCCGGGAGTTGACCGTTGGCCCCAAGGCCCAATACCAAACCGTGCAGGCCGCCGTCGATGCCGCCGCGCCCCACTCCGTGATCCACATCGAAGCCGGAGTCTACCGGGAGCGCGTCGTCGTCCCCTACTCCAAGCGCTTCCTCACCTTCCGCGGCGACGACCCGGGCGCCACGGTCATCACCAACAATTCCCACGCCGGCCTGCCCGGGCCGAAAGGCCCCATCAACACGTTCGCCACGCCGACCGTTTTCATCCAGGCCAACGACTTCACCGCCGAGAACCTGACCTTTGAAAACTCCGCCGGCAACCAGGGACAGGCCGTCGCCCTCACCATCATGGGCGACCGCGGCATCTTTCGGAACTGCCGTTTCCTCGGCTATCAGGACACTCTGCTGCCCCAGGCCGGCCGCCAGTATTTCGAGCGGTGCACCATTGTGGGCGCGGTCGATTTTATCTTCGGCGGCTCGGCTGCCTGGTTCGATCGCTGCACCATACACGTCACCGCCAATGGCTATATCACCGCCGCCAACACCACCAGGGACCAACGCTACGGCTACGTCTTCGACCACGCGAAAATCACCGGCGAACCGAATGTGAAGACCTTGCTCGGACGCCCGTGGCGCCCGTGGTCCGCGACCGTCTTCCTGAACACGGAGATGCCGGACGCCATCCTCCCCGCGGGCTGGAACAACTGGAACGAACCCGCCCGCGAGAAGACCGTCCGCTACGCCGAGTACCGCTCCACCGGGCCTGGGGCCGGGACTTCCGCGCGCGTCCCCTGGGCGCGCCAATTGAACGACGCCGAAGCCGCCGAATTCGCGGTGGAAAAGGTGCTCGCCGGATTGGACGGCTGGAACCCGAAAACCGGCACCGTCCGCAACGCCGTGCATGTCGCCAGACCCGCTGCCGCCAGGCCCGTGATTCCGCCGGCCTCGGTATGGATGGCGGTGCTTTCTGGCGGACGCCTTGCCTGGACCAAGGGTGCCCGGTGGACCGACATGAGCGAGCCTCTCCCTGTCGCGGAATCCGCGCACATCTTCCGCGGACCCGATGGCATTCTTCACGCCGTGTGGGCCGCAGATAAGCGCCTCGCCCATGCAACTGTCGTCGACTGGTCCGCCCCGAAGTTCATCGACATCATGGCGGGCAAGAACGCGCTCGACCTGAATTCACCTCACGTCTTCTACGATGGCACTCAGTTCATCGTTACCTGGAGTTGCACCATCGCCAAGAACTTCATTCAGGCCTTCCAGGAAGACGTCGAGAATAATCCGCGCATCTGGTACGCCACCACGCGCGATTTCGAAACCTTCTCCGAACCTCAACTGCTCTTCGACAACAACTACGCCGTCCGCGACGCCCAGATTCTCCAGGTCGGCAACCGCTACGCGCTGCTGCACAACGACAACACATGGCCGATGCAGAACCTGCGCGTGGCCTTCTCCGAGAGCCCGCTCGGTCCCTGGGGACCGTCCAGCGACGCGTTCACCGCCAAAGGGACGGCCTCCCCGGTGGCCATCCGTTCCGGCGATGAGTGGTGGATCTACCATTCCGGCGGACTGCTCCGCACGCGCGATTTCTGGAGCTTTACCGAAGTGCCGCTGCCCGCCGGGATTCGCCCGGTCAGCGTGCTTGAGCTACCCCAAAGCGCCGCCAACCTGCCGCGATAAGCATCGGCGCAGCGGGCGGAACCCTCGCGCGCCAGGCAGCGTGGTTCAGCAGCCGCGGATCGAGCGGCGCTTGAGCCCGATCACCAGCGCCGCGCCGAGCGACACCAATACGATCGAGCCCGGTTCCGGCGCGTCCTCGATCACCGTTCCGGAGGGGACAGGCGGATTGAGATACGCGACGGTATGGTTATCGGACTCGAATCCCGACTTGGTCGTCTCGGTAAAAACGATCTTGTTGAAGTAATCCCCGCCCTCGTAAAAGAAGTTCAGGAAAGCAAACTGCTCGCCGCTGTCGTCCCCCAGGAAAGCCGCGGTCGGATTACCGCAAAAAGCGCCTCCCGGGCAGGCGCCGACGAGGCTTCGGAACAGCGCCGGAGTGAACGTGTAAAGCAGCGTGTTGTCTTGGTAGAACTGCAGTTGGTTCCCGCTGTCAAGTGCCGAAAACCAGAGCCCGAAATAGTTGACGCCGGGGACGTCGCCGGAAGTGGTCAAGGTGAGCGTATAGGAGCCATTCGAAACGGTCGCAAAGTGATCGGTAGTGCCATCCGCACCGCCGTACTGGTTGGCCAAAGACCGCGTGAATGTGGTGTAAGTGCCCTGAATCCCGCCGGTCATGCTGCCTTTGTTGAAAAGCGTCGTGGAGAAGGTGGTACTTCCGCCCACCAAGGCCGTGGCGAAAGTTTCCTCGCCCACGAAGCATGCCGTCGTAGGGAGGCATAGCGCGGACACGTTGGCCGACGTGGTGGTCGCCGGTTCATACGAGACGACCATGGTTCCGGCTTGCAGGGTGGCGGCGCCACCGCAGATCAGCGCGGCCAGCGTGAACCTCACGACACAGTTCTTCTCTACGAGTGATCTCTTCATTTGTTTCCTCTGCGGGACCTGGACCTTTTTGTTGCTCTGTCCACAATTGTAATGGCTGGCGCCTTCCCAACCTACGGTTGAAGAGGTACCGCTCGTACTCTCGGCGTACCATGTCCGGCAGTGGGCTATTCCGATACCCGCAATCAACCACTCTGTTACCCGCAATCGCAGGCAGCGCGGGCGGCGATCACGCGCGGGATGCCGGCCAGATCGGGCACCACGCGCAGGGCGTCCCAACCGGCCAGCAGAGTTTGCACGTGACCGAGACTGGTGAAGCCGAGTTCCATGACGAGCCAGCCGCCGGGCTTCAGCACGCGCGGGGCATCGGCCACGATACGGTCGTAAAGCTCGAAGCCGGTCTCGCCCGCGAAGAGCGCCACGTGAGGCTCGAAATCGCGCACCTCGCGCTGCAAACCCTCTCGCTGCGCCAGCGGCACGTACGGCGGGTTGGAGACGATCAGATCCATCGTGCCCGAGGCGATGGCTTCCATCAAATCGCCAACCACGAGGTGGACCGGCGCGCCCAGCCGCGCGGCGTTTTCCGCGGCCACCCGGGCGGCGGCGGGCGAGATCTCGGTGGCCCATGTTTCGGCACCCATCTCCAGACGCAGCGTGACGGCGAGAGCGCCGGAACCGGTGCCGATATCGAGCACGCGCGCTGCGCCGCGCGCCAATTCGAGCGCGACTTCCACCACGTGCTCGGTCTCGGGCCGCGGGATCAGCACTTCCGGCGTCACGCGGAAATCGCGGCTGTAGAATTCCTGATGCTGCGTGATGTACTGGGTGGGTTTGCCGGTGAGCCTTTCGTGCAGGTAGCGGCCGTAGTGCAGCCATTCCAGCTCGCTCAACTCCCGCTCGGGGTGGGCGAAGAAGTACACGCGCTCGACCCGCATGGCGTGAGAGAGCAGCACTTCCGCGGTCAGCCGTGGCACGGCGATTCCGCCATCCTCCAGGATGCGCGCGCCTTGCCCTAACGCGGTGTGCACCGTCATACTCGCGTCAGTTAACGGGTCCCTGTTCCGCCTGCTGCTTCATCTTCTCGCCCTGGTAGTGCGCGATCAGGGCGTCGAAGATGGCATCCATTTTACCTTCCATCACGAAATCGAGCTGATGCAGCGTCAGGCCGATGCGGTGATCGCTCACGCGATTCTGCGGGAAGTTGTAGGTGCGGATTTTCTCGCTGCGGTCGCCGGAGCCCACCATACTCTTGCGCTCCGCGCCCAGGGCTGCCTGCTGCTTTTCCAATTCCAGCTCGTACAGCCGCGAGCGCAGCACGCGCTCCGCCTTGGCGCGATTCTTGATCTGCGATTTCTCGTCCTGGCAGGAAACCACCAGGCCGGTGGGCAGGTGGGTGATGCGCACGGCCGAATACGTGGTGTTGACGCTCTGCCCGCCGGGGCCGGAGGAACAGAAGGTATCGATGCGGATGTCCTTAGCTTCGATCTTGACCTCGACTTCGTCGGCTTCGGGCAGGATCGCCACCGTGATGGCGGAGGTATGCACGCGGCCCTGCTGCTCGGTGACCGGCACGCGCTGCACGCGGTGCACGCCGCTTTCGTATTTCATTTTCGCGTAGACCTTGGTGCCGGTGACCAGCGCGATGACTTCCTTGAGGCCGCCGATGCTGCTCTCGCTGGTGGAGGTGACTTCCATCTTCCAGCCCTGCGTCTCGGCGTAGCGCGAGTACATGCGGAAGATCTCGGAGGCGAACAGCGTAGCCTCATCGCCGCCCGTGCCGGCGCGGATTTCCAGCACCACGTTCTTATCGTCGTTGGGGTCCTTGGGCAGCAGCAGAACTTTGAGTTCTTCCTCGATCTGCGCCTTCCTGGGCTCCAGTTCCATGATCTCCATCTCGGCCATGGACTTCAGATCGGGATCCGCCTCCTCCAGCATGGGGCGCGCCTGCGACAGGCTGTCTTCCACCTTCTTCCATTCGCGGTACTTGGCCACGATATCGGAGATTTCGCTCTGGGCCTTGGTGATCTTGCGGTATTGGTCCGCGTCGCTGATGATGGCCGGATCGGCCATTTGTTGGGTGAGCTCGTCAAAGCGTTTTTCAAGCTGATCGAGCTTCGAAGCTAGATGCATGGGGAGTTTATGCGATTACCAGTTGGCCGCCCTGCTGCGCTTCAAGCGCCATGGCGCCCTCCAGCGCGCGGATGGCAACCGCCGTCTGGTCGTCGGCCGGCGGTTTGGTAGTGATGCGCTGCAGCCAGAGGCCGGGCGCCGTCAGAGTGGACAGCACCGAGCCGCGCCGTTTGGCGGCGAAGCGGATCAGTTCGTAACTGACGCCCGCAATCAACGGCAATAGCGCGATGCGGCACAGCAGTTTGGCCAGAAAGCCGTCGAACGGAATGAGTGTGTAGAACCCGATGGAGACGATGAGGACCACGAACAGGAAGCTGGTGCCGCAGCGCGGATGGAAAGTGCTGAACCTCTGCGCATTTTCCACGGTGACCGGCTGGCCGGACTCGAAATTGAAGACCACTTTGTGCTCCGCGCCGTGAAACTCAAACACGCGGTGGATGTCCTTCATCAGGGACAGGGCGAACATGAACAGGATGAAGATCAGCATGCGGATCAGGCCATCGGCCAGGTTGAACGGGATGCGCCCGCCCAGCGACGGATAGACGCCCTTCAGCCAGGTGGCGATGTACAAGGGAATGAACTTATACATGAAAATGAACATGGCGAGCGAGAAAACCAGGTTGGCCCCGAGCACCCAGCCCGGCATTTCCTTCGAATCTTGGTTCTTTTTCTTCTCTTCCTCTTGGATGTCCGCCAGCGAAACGTCGGCCGAGAACTTGAGGGCTTTCATACCCAGCGACATCGCCTGGGCCAGCGTGCCGACACCGCGGAAAACGGGGTATTTGAAAATCTTGTACTTGTCGGCCATCCTGGGGAGCGGCATCTGCTCGGTCACAATTTCCCCGTCGGCTTTACGAACCGCCACGCAGTAGCTGTGGGGGGCACGCATCATGACACCTTCCATGACGGCCTGTCCGCCGACGAGGGTGGTTTCCTCGCCGCTTTCCAGGATCGGCATGAGCTGGGTGTGGGCAAAAAGACGGAGATACGTGCGTAGCGACACAGACCCTCTCAGTAGTACAACTTTCCTATTATAACAGCCGGGAGGTCCGGGCCGAGTTCCCGCTTGGGTCCCTGTCGCGGCAAAGTGAGAAGTTCCTAATTGGGCAAAGTAGAAAGTTCCTCTTGACAGCTAAAAACTGGAAGGATGGAACGAATCGCGATGAACCAGGAGGAACGAGATTGGCTGGAATGG
>Ga0182021_10003109_pt1 | contig 19500 bp, 15 predicted proteins | sample 612E3MmetaG_FD_120493 | JGI IMG/M metagenome (GOLD analysis project Ga0182021, IMG submission 120493) | Permafrost microbial communities from Stordalen Mire, Sweden - 612E3M metaG (Illumina Assembly) | ecosystem: Environmental > Terrestrial > Soil > Wetlands > Permafrost | place: Sweden... | reverse complement strand
TTTCCCCCTGCTGTGCCCGGTCCGCGAATACGACTGGATTCCGACCTGGCAGGGCGAACTGCTCCATTCCGTTTCGGGCGTCGCCGAGGAGGATTGCGTCTTTCGGACCGCCGTGCCCTTCGGTGCTGGATCGATGACCTGGGTCGTCAGTCGCTACGAACCGCTCGTACGCATCGAATTTACGTGTTTCCTCCCGGACTTCTACGTCTTCCGCCTCAAGATCGCCCTGACTGCCTCGGCCGGGGCCACGCGCCTCGATTGGACCCGTCGTTGGCTTGCGGTCGGTAGCCTGGGCGAAGCGTGGCTCGCTGCGCAGTCCGAAGTGGAGCAGCGAAAGATGATCGACACCCTGCGACAGCTCCTCACTCACTATCTTGCGACCGGAAAGATGTTGCGCCCATGACCATCAGCCGCCTCGCCAAACAGCACGGCCTCTCCCGCTCGACGTTGCTCTACTACGACCGCATCGGCCTCCTGTCGCCCGGCGGCCGGCTGCACAACGGCTACCGCCACTACACGCCGCGCGACGAGAAACGACTGGGCCAGATCTGCCTCTACCGCCGCACCGGACTGCCGCTGGCCGAGATTCGCAATATCCTCGGCCGGCCCCGTCAGGAACTCGCCGGCGCGCTCGAGCGCCAGCTCCACGACCTCGCCACGCAGATTGAGGCGCTGCGCAGCCGCCAGCGTGTGATCGTCGAATTGCTCAAAGACCGTCGCCTGCTCGATCGCGTCGGCCACATGACCAAGGAGAAATGGGTGCATCTTCTCCGCGGTTCCGGCTTCACCGACGCCGACCTGGCCCATTGGCACCGCGACTTCGAGCGGCTCGATCCGGCCTACCACCAACGTTTCCTCGAGTTCCTCGGCATTCCGCCCGACGAAATCGGGGCGATCCGCGAGCGGGCGATGCGAGCAGACCCGGAGCCGCACAGCTAGCCCGCATGCTTCCTGCCGCGGGAGCCGCAACTTAACCCAAACCATTTTACAGGAGGTAACAGAGGGAACTGAGAAGATCCACGAACAACAAGTCTCCTCTCTCCGTTTCCTCCTGTAAGATTTCAGGTAAACCCGCTCACTTCTCCGGCTCGAAACTGAATTCCTGGTTGGCGCAAACGAGGACGGGTTTGCCCTGGCGGGTCGGCGGTTCGAACTGCCATTGCTCCACCGCGGCGATGGCGATCATGGCGAGCATCTCGTTCGAGGCCCGCGACGCGGTGGGCAGTCGGGCTTTGCCCGTCTCGTCGATGTAAAACTCGACCAATACTTTGCCCACGACCCCCTGGTCGCCCAATTCTTTCGGATAAACCGGCTTCACGACATGGACCGTTTGCAGCGGTCGGTCCAACTGCCGCGCCGGACAGGGTTGAAAGGCAAATCTCCCCTCCGTCTCCCATTGCTCGCTCGCCAGGATCACGCCGGGTTTGCGATCGATCGTGACCACGCCGTTCATTTCAAAAATAAACCTCATGTCCACCACCGTGCCGATGGGCTTCCCTTTGACCTGCGACGGCGCGAACTTCCAGGTCTTGATCGCCGCCAGCGCGACATCGGCAAAATCCTTGTGCGTGTATGCGGTCACGAGGTAGTCGCCAAGCCTCCCCGCCGAATCCACGAGAAAGATGATCTGCGCTTCGCCCCGGACGATTCCCTGCTGCAGCAGGCGCGGAGGGAAAGCGGGGTTGTACTTCTCGACGATCTTCAGGGGCGCATCGCCCAGGTTCGCGGCGGGCGGCTCGGCGGCTTGGACGGGCGCCAGCCACGCACCGAGCGAGAGGGAGAGGATCAGGTGGGATAAAGATGTTTTCATGAGGGCGTGAACGGGCAGAAACGTTTTTGCCGGAGATTTGCCGGACCGCAATGATTCTAGCCTTGGTATAACACCACGCTTGCGTCTAACCCTTCACGCCCGGCCCAAAGGACATCCGCCATTTCGCCTGGGCTATCCCGACGGTGGCAGCCCCGGTTTGTCATCCTGAACGAAGTGAAGGATCCATCTTGATGTCGCTGGCCGGCAATGCACTGCTGGATCCTTCGCTGCGCTCAGGATGACAGGCTTTCCTTGTCGAGCCAACCGGGCTCCGGTTCACGGTTGCCCTGCGGGGCGTCCCAGCGCCCGGCGCAACGCCCGGCCGCGCTCGCCCGCGGCGGAAAAAAGCGCTTCGGGGTATTTCCGATAGAGCAGCATGTCGGCGTAAATCGATCCGCTGTTGCCGGCGTTTATGCCCATGCCCGCCAGGTACTGCAGGCGCAGATTCCGGTCCCGGTTGATCTCCGCGCCCTTCAGCCAGGGCTGCAAATCCGATCCCTGCCCGGCATAGGTGGCGAGCAAATCGACCGCCGACCCAAAACCCACGTCCTTCAGCGACTGTGCCACGGCCAGATAATCGGGACGGTCCAGCCGCTGTTGCAACCCGTCCACATCGATCTGCATCGGTCCGGTCTGCCCGAGGAGCACGACATCGTAACCTTCGCCGTTGATGTCGTTGCTCCAGACCGTCCCCGACGGGAAGGCTTCACAAAACGTCGCGATCTCGCTCTTCACGACATCCAGACTGCTCTCGTAGAGCGGTACCCACTGTGTGACGACACCGCCCGGATTCAACCGCTGCTTGCACAGCTCGAAGTATTCCCGCGTGTACAGCGTGGCGGCTCCCTTGACCCAGGGATGAATCGGGTCGGACGTGATCACGTCGAATTTCTCCCGCGTGGTGAGGATGAAATGCCGGGCGTCGTCGTACACCACCTGGACGCGACGATCGTGCACCACGTCGTAATTTTCCCGGCCGAAATATTGGGCCACGACCTGCGGGATCAACGGTTCGATTTCGCAGATGACGATGCGCTCGACGTCCGGGTACGGCACGAACGAGCCGGCGGTCACGCCGGCGCCGCAGCCGACGACCAGCACCGACCTGGGCCTCCGGTTAAGCAACGCCGACATGTGCCCCAGCATCCGCTGCAACCGCATGTCCTGCGCTTCGGTCGAGGCCTCGATTTTGCCGCTGACGTGAAAATTTCTCACCCCGCCGTCCGACTGCGACACGGCAATCGAAGCATTCATCCCCTCGCCCAGGTAAAGGATGTCCGGCTGAAACCGCTTGGCCGCCAGACTGCGACCATAGGCCACTACCCCGCCCGGAATCGCCGTCATCCTGCCGGCCAGCGCCGACGCGAACCAGAGGGTGACCACGACAAGAACCATCCCCGCGATCCGGAACGCCGGCGGTAGCGGTTCTCCCTCCGCCCGGGCTTGGGTGTGGGTCGGAAAAGCCAACATCACAAACAGCAGGACCGCGGCGCCCGCCGCCAATGCCACGAGCAGCCGCTGTGACTGCAACGTGCCAATCCACGGAATGAATACCAGGCTGAACGCGACCGCGCCCACGATCGCTCCGACCGTGTTGGCGGCATAGACGCTGCCGACCAGCCGCCCGGCATCCTGGCCGGGGACCGCGACCGCCGCCAATGCCAGCGGAAAACTCGCGCCCCACAGACCGGCGGCCGGCAGGATCGCCCACGCACAACGCAACACATCGAGTTGGAAGGTAAACCACGGGTTCGTGGACAGGGTCGGATCGATCGGCCAATACGGCAGTGAGCAGGCGAGCACATAGGCCGCCCAGGCGATCGCCGCCACGAGCAACGCCTGACAGCAGCCCAGCGCGAGCCGCGGTCGCACGGCCGTGCGCGCCAGCAACGAGCCGAGGCCGCTGCCGATGCCCAGCCCGATCAGAAACACCGCCAGAATGATCGAAAACGTATACACCGTGGCGCCCAGCATGAGCGACAGCAGCCGCGTCCAGATCACCTCAGCGCCCAGCGCGCACAATCCCGAGAGCGCGATGGCGACGTACACCGGCCACGAACCGGGCGCACCGGCCGCCCGGTTCGGGTTTCGGGTTCCGGGTTCCGGGTTCCGGGTTTTGGGTTCTGTATTTCGGGTTCCGAGTTCCGGGTTTTGCGTTTTACCCTCCGTCTCGTAGGTCAGCGAGCTCGCTCGCGCCTTCGTCGCCCCCGAGCCCGTATGTGTGGTCCGCGTTGACAGCGCAAACGCAACCGAAGCCACGGTGAAGTTGATCGCCGCCGCAACGTAGGTGGCCGTCACCATATCGTGGACGCGCAGCAGGTAGAATCCGGCCAGCAGGCACCCGCCGACAGCGCCCGCGATGTTCCCACCATAGAAGAAGCCCAGCCACGACACGCTTTGCGGGGTTGTCTCGATCCAGCGCGCGATCGCCGGAAGCGTCGCGCCCATCAGCACCGTCGGCGGCAGCAGGCAGACCGCGCAGACCATGCCGCGCAGCAGAATTCCCGAAAACCCGGGCGTAACATTCGCCACGTAAAGCCGCCCGGCCAGCGGCATCGCGAACAGCACCACGATCCCGATAACCCCCAGGCAGAGCTCGATCATGGCGTAAACGCGCAGCGGATGCCGCCCCGCCGAGATGAGACGCGGCAGAGCGAGGCTGCCCAGGCACATTCCACCCATGAACGTGCCCAGCAGCACGGCCAGCGACACGGCGGAAGATCCGATCACCAGCTGCAACAGTTGCAGCCAGACCACTTCGTAAATCAGCGCGGAACACCCGCTGCCCACGAACAACAGCAACAGCCAGGGCAGAAACCGGCGCGCGGTGGAGAGCTCTGCGCCGGGAATGGGCGATGGCGTCATGGTTTCAGGCATTGGCCAAAGATGGAACGCAGTGTCCCAAATAGCTGTTAAAATCCGAAATTCGAATCTCGAAATCCGAAACAATCACGAAGAAACCAAGCGAAGACACCACTTGGGCGCATCTGCAGATTTGCGGTGACGCAAATAGCATGGGCATCTTGCCCATTTCTGAAAGCTTGCCACAAACCCACGGGCAAGATGCCCGTGCCACGGCGGGCACCCAAATGCTGCCGTCAATCGGCAGATGCGCCCCACCACCCTTGCGCCCTTTCGTTCCGAAGTTATTTGGGTCATTGCAGAACTGTTTTGGATCGAACGATGCCGCCGTTTCCCAGCGTCGGTACATATTCCGAAATTCGAATTTGTTTCGGATTTCGATATTCGGATTTCGGATTTTTTGCCGCTATTCCTTGGTTTCCGCCTTTTTCACCTCGACGGCGTAAACGTGGGTCGCCCTGTGCATGTTCGACCGGAAGACGATCCACTTCATGTCGGGCGTAAACGTGACATTGGGCTCCAGCGTGTAGTCGTGCTTGGCCAGATTCACGAGCCGCTCCGACTTGAACGTGCCGATTTTGATCAGCCCCTTTTGCTCCGGCAGCATCGTCGCGCGCTGCATCTCCGGCCGGAAAAGATAAATCCATTGGCCGTTGCCCGGCGCGGCCACGCTGCGCGGACCGCCGCCGTCGCCCGCAAAAATCTTCCCGTCGGGCGAGACGTTGTAGTGCACCGACCACTCATTGCGCTCGAGGTGATACCAGGTGCGCGTCCCCGTCGCGATTTCGTAGCCGGCGAGCCAGAATACCGTGCTGCGCGGCGTCTGCAGGTCGTACCAGACGGTCTGGCCGTCGGCGCCGAAGAATTCGTGCCCGGCGATTTCCATCTCCATCGTGCGCGTGTGAATTTTGGTCAGGCCGGAGCCGTCGGTGCGGATGAGCCAGGTGCGGTCGTTGTAGTGCCACGGGCCTTCGTGGCAGAACATGATCTGCGTCGGATCCGTGGGGGAGCATTGCAGGTGGTTGCTCCAATCGTTCTCGCGATAGATCTTCTTCAATTCGCCGTTCGTGGTGTTGATGGTGAACAGCACCATCGGCAGCCCCTGGGCCCAGCGCGGACTCAAGCGCCCGCCATTGTCGCCGGGCGGCAGCGTTCGTGGCACGGCTTTGCCCTCGGGGTCGACCACCAGGCCCACGATGAGGCTCTCGTCGGCATTGACCGTCACATTGCCGAGGCGGCCGTACTCGTCGGGAAATTTGGCGACCTGCCGGGTCGCGTGCGAGTCGAGGTTGGTGGCATAGACCGCGCCATCGCGCAGATAATAGACGTCGCCGCTTTTCCGGCCCGTCACCAGCACGTTGACCCGACCGGTGACGACCTGGTCGATGGCCCGGGTGGCCAGATCGATCGTCGCGATGCCATGCGGATTGGTGACCACGAGCTTCTTCCCGTCGGCCGAGTAGGCATTTTGGTGGAAATACAGGCTGGCCGTGCCGCCTTCGCGCGAGAGCCGCACGACGCGGTGACCGGTGTCGGGATCGATCCACTCGGTCGGCGGCTCCTCGGCGGCCCGCGCCAGCAGACACGTCGCGATCAGGACCAGGCACCGACGGGAGAATATGCGCATGGGAAAAACTGCGTTGAAAGGTGAAGAACAAGTGGCAACGCCCGCGGCAACCGGGCGGAGCGTAATGCCGAGCCTGACGGCAGGCATCGCTCGAAGTTTCGCGGTCCACCGGCCGCTTTCACTCCTAAAGCCACGATGCACCGGCGAAAGGCGATTAAAGAAAATCCGCCATCCGCCGAATGCTTAAGGAAACCGACCTATGTCACTCGCCGGGAAAATCCTCCTTATCGCCCTGAAAGCCACCGCGGCCCGGACCACGCAGTGGGGCAAGACGACCGACACGGACCCCACCAAGGCGGCCGCCCGCACCGCCACCATCGCCACGCATATCACCAAGGGCGCCATCCGCGACCTCCTCGACACCGACCAGATCCGGGAGGAGATCTTCCTCGCGACCTTCGAGGGCGCGCTCTCCAACGTGCTCGGAAACTCCAAGGTCCTCGACCAGTTCAACCCCGACAATCCCGAGAACGCCCAGGAGATCGGCGAAGCGGCCAGTCGTTACGCCAAAGCCGCGGCCCAGATCATCGCCGAGCAGCTTTCCCAGGCAAAACCGTCCTAGCTTGGAGGAGTGCACTTTTTTTGTATTGCCCGGTTAGGTTCGAGGTTGGTTGTCGCCGATTCTCAGAGGGAATGTTACGTAATACGTATCATTGGGCACGGGTATATCCCTGCAAATCGGGCTGACGTTTCCTACTTTGCTGTCACCGGTCGCAGGCGGACGCGCTCGGCTTGCAGCGGCCGGCCGAGCAACCGTTCGCCGCGATCTGCGAACCACACCGGGTCGTCGGTCGTGGCGAAACGGCGACGCGCGTTCCGACCGAGCCGAGCCTCGTGATCGGGATGCCGCGCCAGCCACGCCACGAACCGCGATGCCACGATTTTGCCTTGCGCAAGAATCTCCACTTCCGGCGGCACGATGCGCCGAATGCCCGGCAGCAGCAGCGGATAATGGGTGCAGGCCAGCAGCAGGCGCTGCGGCAGGCGGCCCGGATTCAGCACCGGCTCGAGGTAACGCCGGAGAAACCACTCGGTGCCCGGCCCGTCGAGTTCGCCAGCCTCAACCAACGGCGCCCAAAGCGGGCACGCCTGCTGCACGAGTTCCAGTCGCGGCGCGAGTTTGCGCAGCTCAATCCCGTAGGAATCGGAGGCGACGGTGCCTTCCGTGCCCAGCACCGCGACAATGCCCGTCGCAGGCGACGGCGGCGTCTCGCCGGGCACGGCGCCCGGCGGCAGGCCGGCCAGCGCTTCGACGGAGGGGCGCACGACGCCGAGCACGCGGCGATCCGGGCGGCGATCCGGCAGGTGGCGTTGCTGGATATTGCGCAGCGCGCGGGTCGAGGCGGTGTTGCAGGCGAGGATTACGACCGTGCAGCCCTCGTCGAACAGCCACTCCACCGACTCCAGGGTAAAATCGTAGATGACGTCGAAACTGCGGGCTCCATACGGCGCCCGCGCGCTATCGGCGAGAAATAGGTAATCGTACTGTGGCAACGCCTCCAGCAAGGAGGCCAGCACGGTGAGCCCGCCGAAACCCGAATCGAAGACGCCGATCATGCCCTGAGACGGGAAGCCGAAGCCCGCGCCGAGGCAAGCCACGGCTGGCGACCGGTTGACCGGAAATTCGGCAAAGGCTTTAACCGCTAATCCGCGCTAATCGTCGCTAATCCGGAACGACATAGATGGAAACCGCGAAGCGGCGAAACTCCGCGAAGAGGAGACAGTGGTCTCCCACGGCACAGACCGATCCAATCGATTCACCCAAAGGTGACCGTCGAATCTCCGCCGCCTTCGGTCCCATTTATTCGCGCAAATTCGCGTTCATTCGCGGTTCAACTGCTCGGGTTTGGCGGTCATCGTGTTCCGCGAGATTCGTTGGGCCGTCGGTCGCAGTGCAGGTGGGCATTGCTGTTTACTGTAGGTCAGCGAGCTTGCTCGCGCTCTGATAAACCGCGCGAGCAAGCTCGCTGACCTACGAAATCCCGGATTGTTAGCGCCCTTGTACTGCCCGGCGCGCTGCCCTAGCCTGTTGCCGTCGTTCAACAGGAGGCCCCTCATGATCTCGCGAAATTGTCCCCGCTCCCTCGTCCTTGGCCTGATCCTCGCCGTCGCGGTTGGTGCCGCGCACCGCACACCCGCGGCCGAGGCCGCCACTCCCGCCATCAAAGTCCGCCAGCCGGCGGTCGCCGGCCTGTTTTATCCGAAGGACAAAACCGAACTCTCGCGGGCCATCGATGCGTACCTCGCCGCCGCGAAGGACGAGCCGCTCGGCGGCGAGCTCAAGGCGCTTGTCTGCCCGCACGCCGGCTATGCCTACTCCGGACCGGTGGCCGCCTACGGGTACCGCCAGCTAATCGGGCGCGAATATGAGACGGTCGTGGTGCTGGCCCCGAGCCACTATGCCGCGTTGCGGGCGGCCTCGGTTTCCGCCGCTGACGTGTTTCGCACGCCGCTCGGCGACGTGACCATCTCGGAGAAAGCACGAACGCTGGCGAAGCTCAGCCCGTTCGCGCTCGAACCCAAGGCCTTCGTACAGCGCCCCGAGTGGTGGCAACAGGCCTCGTGCCCGGCGCCGGAGCTCGGCGACGACACCGCCGACACCTGGGAGCATTCCGACGAAGTCCAGGTGCCGTTCCTCCAAAAAACGCTCAAGAACTTCAAACTGCTGCCCATCGTTTTCGGCAACGTCGATACGACAAGAGCCGGGGCGGCCCTCATGCAAATCCTCGACGACCGGACGCTGATCATCGCCAGCTCCGATCTGAGCCATTACGACACGTACGTTAACGCGCAGAAGCGCGACCGCCGCTGCGTCGAGGCCATTTGCGCCCTCCAGGCGGAGCAAATTGCCCCGGACGACGCCTGCGGGGCGATCCCGATCCAGACCCTCATTTACGTGGCGAAACAGAAGGGCTGGAAAACCCGCCTGCTCAACTACCGCAACAGCGGCGACACGTCCGGCGACAAGACGCACGGCGTGGTCGGCTACGCGGCGATCGCCTTCTATGCGCCGGCGGCAGCAGAGAAGGCGCCGAACACGGAGCCCGCGCCTCCGAGTAGCGCAGGCTTCCAGCCTGCTTCGGTGAGCCCAGAGCAGGCAAGGATGCCTGCGCTACCACCGAAAGCCGTTCCCACGGAAACCTACTCCGCCGACGAGCGCCGCTTTCTGCTGGAACTGGCGCGCAAGACGGTGCGTGAAGTCGTCGCCACGGGCAGGCTGCCTGCGGTGGACCCCGCACCGCTGGCGTCGAAATTTACCACGAAAAAAGGCTGCTTCGTCACGCTGACGGAACGCGGCGCGCTACGGGGCTGCATCGGGCACATCGTGGCGCAAGAGCCGCTGGTCCAGGCCGTCGTCGACAATGCCCGCAACGCCGCGCTGCGCGATCCGCGCTTCTCGCCGGTGACGGCCGAGGAAGTCGCTCAACTCGAAATCGAAATCAGCGTGCTCACCGAGCCCCTGCCGCTCTTTTTCAATTCGCCCAAAGACCTCCTGCAGAAACTCCAGCCGGGCAAAGACGGCGTGGTGCTGCAGATCGGCGGCCGCAGCGCGACGTATCTGCCGCAGGTGTGGGAGCAGCTTCCCGACAAGGTGGAATTTCTCAACAGCCTCGCTGAAAAAGCCGGCTGCGCCGCCTCGGACTGGCGCGGCTCGGGCGTGACCGTGTCGATCTACCACGTGGAGTCGTTCAAGGAGTCAGACGCTGGAATCCGCTAGTGCGGTTTGAATTGAACCGTAGCCGCAAGTGGATTGCCAAGCGGCTCCCGCGCCGTAACCGGCGCGGCTACTTTCCGATCATTAGCCGCCGCGGTTACGCGGCGGCGCCCGGGGCAGATACCGAGGTCAACTCAGGCTCCGGTTTTATTGAATATGCTCTAATCCGCGCTGATTGGCGGAATCCGCGGAGATGTCCGGGCAGGTTCACCGCTTCCGCAGCGCCTTCATCTTTTCCAGATTGTCGCGAATCGCCGTGGCCGCCGGGTTGAGCCGGGCGGCAATTTCCAACTGACCGATCGCGGCCTCCAATCTGCCGGTTTCGGCATAATGCACGGCGAGATTGTTACGGGCATCGACAAAATCCGGCTTCAGCCGCACAGCCTCTTCGTAGTGGGAGATCGCATCGGACATCCGTCCGGGCAGCTGCGCCAGGATATTGGCGAGGTTAAGGTGCGCCTCGGCGGAGTCCGGCTTGAGGCGCACGGCCGCCTCACTGTGTACGATGGCGTCGGGCATCCGGCCGGGGACTTTCGCCAGGGCGACGGAGAGGTTGTGGTGGGCCTCGAAAGAACCGGGATCAAGGCGCACCGCCGCTTCGAAGTGCGTTATGGCTTCGGCCAGCCGGCCGGGCATTTTCGCGAGGATATGGGCGAGGTTGCCATGCGCCCCGGCAAAGTCCGGCTTGAGACGCAGAGCCTCCTCGTAGTGCGCGATGGCTTCGGGCATCCGGGCGGGTGTTTTCGCGAGGAGCGCGGCGACGTTGTAGTGAGTTTCGGCCAAATCCGGCCTGAGCCCCAACGCCGCTTCAAATTGCGCAATGGCCTCGGGCATCCGGCCGGGCATTTCGGCCAGGGCCCGGCCGAGGTTGTTGTGCGCACTGGCATCGGTCGGTTTGATCTGCAGGGCCACTACGTAGTGGGCAATGGCGTCGGGCATCCGGCCGGGCATTTTCGCCAGGGCCATGGCCAGGTTGTCATGCGCCTCGGCATAGTTGGGATTGATCCGCAGCGCCTCTTCGAAGCGCGCGATGGCGTCGGGCAACCGGCCGGGCATTTGGGCCAAGGCGATGCCAAGGTTGCAGTACCCGCGAGAAGTGCGGGGATTCCGGGCGACGGTGTCCTCCCAAATGCTCAGCGCGCTGCGGTAGTCGTGATTGCGGAGGACGGTCAGCGCGCCGAGCCCGACCGCCCCGAGGCCGAGGACAACAAAGATTCTGCGCTGAACGAGCGCGTAACCCAGGAGCGTCCCGAGCACGACCACCGCCGCCAACGGCAGATACATCCGGCTTTCAGCCATCGGCTGATCCGCAATCGGCACGACCGTCGAGGTGGGCGCCAGGATCAGAAAGAACCAGCAGCCGAGAAACCCCGCCATTGGCCACCGGCGCCAAACGAGCGCGACGCCGACCAACATGGCCGCCACGATCAGCGCGTGCGGCACGACCGTCAACGGGCCGGTCACCAGAATTTCGCTACCGTAATCGAACACCAACGGATGCGGCCAGAACGCGAGGCGCAGGTAGTCCGTGACGACCCGCAGTTCGGTCAGCGCATAGGTCGGCCAACTGACGCCGGCCTGAAATCCCACGCTGATCGCCGCCAGCGACGAATGGTGCATCAGAAAACCAAGCAACAGCCAGGTGGCCGCCAGACTCGCGTAATACCAGCGCCGGTTCACCAGCGCAGATCGAAACGACCCGCTGACGAACGCCCGGTCGTAAAGCAGCACCAACACGGGTGCGGTGACCATGACCTGCTTGGTGGCCATCCCACAGAGGCAGGCGGCGACGGACAGGATTAACCAACTCTTGTTGGCACATCCGCTCGGTTTGGAATCCGGATTTTTTACAGGAGGTAACGGAGGCAACAAAGAGCCATGCTTCGGCCCTGATACTTCGTTCCCTTCGTTATCTTTTGTAAAATCCGGACGAACCGACCGGATGAAGCCATACAGCGTCAGCAAATAGCACAGACCCATCAGCGACTCGGCCCGCTGGCTGACATAGGTCACGGACTCCGTTTGCAGCGGATGCAGCGTCCAGAGCAAGGCGGCGAACGCGGCCAAAGGCAGGGACGCCCCGCCATAGCGAGATCGCAGGCCCGGCGAGAGCAACGTGCGGCGAACGATCCCCAGCAGCGTGAGCCCGGCGCAGATATGAATGAGCAAATTGACGACATGATATCCGCGCACGGACATGCCGCCTCCGGCGTAATTCAAGGCCAGGGAAAGGTTGAGCAGCGGTCGCGCAATCGTATGCGCGGGCGGCGACGGCGAGAGAACATCGACGATTCGCCCCAGATGGCGGATGGACGGATTGCCATCGATCGACGCATTATCATCCAGCAGGAAAGGAACGTTGAAGCTGTTCCAGTACGCCCCCAGCGCCACGAGCGTCAGGATGCCGGCGACCGCCAGCACGCGCCAGCCGTCCGCCGAACCGCGGGCACCGACGGCGATCGTGAGGCTGGGGGTACGACTCATGAGGGCGCATGCTGGTCCGCGCTCAATCGGTGGCAAAGCCGATTTTGCGGAAGCCGCCGGCGAATTCGCCACGTAGAGTCGGCCAAGGAGTCGGATGCTGGAAACCTTTGATTCACGCTAATCGGCGCTAGAGCGGTTGCAATTGAACTGTAGCCGCAGGTGATTGGCCAAGCGTCTCCCGCGCCCTAAGCGGCGCGGCTACATTCCGAGCGTAGCCGCCGCGGTTACGCGGCGGAGCCCGGGGCGGTTACCGCGTTCAACTCCGGCTACAGTTTTGTTGAAAATGCTCTAATAACGTCACTCCTATTCACCGTAGGCAGCGAGCTTGCTCGCGCGGTATTTCAGAGCGCGAGCAAGCTCGCTGACCTACGAAAACCCGCGTTTTCCGAAGCCCACGAGACCACGTTCGCCGGTCGCGCCAACGTCACTTCTTCTCCGGCAGCGCCGCGGCGACTTCCTGGCCGAGTGCGGCCACGTCGTTGCTCAAAGCACGGGTCAGCGCGGCGTAGTCTTTGCCGTCCCAAACCACGTCGGGCATCGCGATGGTCTTGCGGACGATCACTTCGGAGCCGACGCCGGCCGACGTGACCTCCAGCGTCGCCACGAAACGCGCCGCCGCGCCGCCGCCGCTCAGCTGCACGCCTTCGCAACGCACGATGCCAATCGCGAGGTCGAAATCGCGCTCCTGGTCGAACGGGAAGGGATACGCGAAAACCCGGCTGGTTTTCGCGTCAGCCGACAGGTGGGCGCGCAATGCCCGGGCGATGCTGGCTTCCAGCGGTTCGGCCCAGCGGGCGTACTCGTCGTACACGAGTTCGTTTTCGCCCCGACGTACGACGATCAGGCCCTTCTTCAGATACGGCGCGACGTCCACTGATTTGAGGCCCAGCCGCAAGGGGCCGAGCGTCGGACGCGCGGCCGGGGCGTCGAGCGCCGGGCTGGCCAGCGCGTAATACCGCGTCAAATCGGCCTGCGGCGGCGGAATGACGTTGCAGCCGGCGAGAACCAGTAGACAGAGGACAGTGGACGGCAGGCGGAGGCGTAAATTCGGCAGGGCGATATTCATATTCGGGTTTTTCGGGTGGGGCGTGGTCGGCTCTCACTGGGGCGGCTTGCGGCCGGAGAGCAACGCGGTCGGGTTGCGCTCGAGGAAATCCGCCAGGCGCTGCACGGCGTCGGCCGCGGCGGCAAGGCGGGTGAACGCCTGGTCCGCGTCAGCGCCGAGATTTTGCTGGGCATTGACGAACCGGCGCAGCGTGACCGCGGAGGCGTTGAACGACTCCAGTGTCCGCTTCGCCTCGGCCAGCGTGTCGCCAAACTTGGCGCCCGCGGGATCGATCTGCGCATCGAGCTTGGCGAGCACGCCGCGCAGGTCGGCGATAGCGGCGTCGAGGTGAACGAAAGCCTGCTTGAACTCGGGCGAGGTGGCGAGGGCGTTCACCGCCTGCCCGGCCTTGGTCCACTCAGCGATGAGATCCTTGACCTCGATCGTGTTGACCTGCTTGTGCGTGTCGACCAGCAGGCCCTTCAGCTCCTTGGAGAGGCCGGCGAAATCCACTTTCCGCAGATCGGAAAGAATCACGGAGAGGCTGGCCTGGTATTCCGAGATGGCCGAGGGCACGGCCGGAATCACGGCGTATTTCGACTCGGGTGCTTTCGTATCCGGTGGATATTCGTGGGGATTGTAGAAATCGAGCTCCACGAACAGGAGCCCCGTGGCGAGGCCCATGACGCCGAGTTGCGCCCGCAGTCCGTGGTCGATGAGTTTTTGCAGCACCTCGCGATCGGATACGTCGACGTTGGTGCCGTCGCGGTCGGCGATGACGTTGCGGCTCAGCTCGCACACGACCGCCACCATCGATTGGTTTTGCGCGGCGTCATAGCGCACGTTGAGGTCGACCACGCGGCCCACCCGCACGCCGCGCAGTTTCACCGGCGAGCCCAGGTCGAGGCCGTGGATCGATTCGTTGAAATAGACGACGAACCGCTGCGGCCGGGAGAAGAAGTTTACCTCGCCGAAGGAGATCAAGGCCACGAAGCCCAGCACAAACGCGCCGATGACAAACAGACCGATGATGGTGGGACTAACCTTGGTTTTCATGGACAGGCGCTCCTATGTGCATTTTGGGCTTCGACCGGAATGACAAAACAAAAGTTCAGGCGGATCGTGCGGGGGGCTCGACGCGGCGGAGAAATTCGGTCACGCGCGGATCGCGACTTTCGCGGGCGAGGCGGCGGGGATCGCCCTCGGCGATGATCCCCTGCTCGGCGCGGTCGAGCAGGATCACGCGATCGGCCAGGCTGAAGATCGAGTCGAGCTCATGCGAGACGACGATGCACGTCGTGCCGAAATTGTCGCGGATCTGCCGGATGAGTTCGTCGAGCTTGCGGGAGGTGATGGGGTCGAGCCCGGCCGAGGGTTCGTCGAAAAAGACGATGGCCGGATCGAGCGCCAGGGCGCGGGCGAGCCCGGCGCGCTTGCGCATGCCGCCGCTGAGTTCCGATGGATAATAGTCCTCGAAACCAGAAAGCCCCACCTGGGCGAGCTTGAGGGTCGCGACCTCCTCGCGTTCGCGTTTGGAGAGAGCGGTGTGCAGCTCGAGCGGCAAGGAGACATTCTCGCGGATGGACAGCGACGTCCACAACGCACCGCTCTGGTAGAGGACGCCGAAGGTCTTGAGCACCTCGCGCCGCGACCGGACATCCTGGTCGTCGAAGCGTTGTCCGAAAAAGCGGACCTCGCCCTGCGTGGGTCGATTCAGACCGACCATGTGCCGCAGCAACGTACTCTTGCCGCAGCCGCTGCCGCCGATGACGAAGAAAAGTTCGCCGCGGGGCACCGCGAACGAGATATTCTTGAGCACGACCAGACCGTCGTAGCCGCACTCCAGGGCGGAGACTTCGATGGCGGGAATTCCCTCAGCCATGGCAGCGAACTCCTTTTCTCGGCCCGACCGGCAGCCTCTGTAGCGGCGGTCCATGACCGCCGACAAATTCGGAATTTCGTAGGGCAGCGAGCTTGCTCGCGCTCAGCCAAACCGCGCGAGCAAGCTCGCTGCCTACAGTAAACAGGGACGCCCGGCAGCGGCGGTCCATGACCGCCGATCCCGCGCCCGGCCTGCCTCGGCGGTCATGGACCGCCGCTACAGTACAAACATTCCGGAAGGGGATCTTCGTGCTCATGATTTCACCACCCGAGGATGTGGAACACCACGGCGTAGAGCGCGTCCGCGATGATCATCAACAAAATCGCCGTCACGACGGCCGAAGTGGCGGCCCGGCCCACGCCCTCCGCGCTGCGATCGGCCTGCATCCCGCGCATGCAACCCGACAGCCCGATGATGAGGCCAAAAGTAACCGCCTTGATCAGGCCCGTGGCGATATCAGACAGATCGACGATCGTGAGCATCTCCACCCAGTACGCGGTGGGCGGAATCTCGAGCACGGTCCTGGCGATCGCCATGCCGCCGAGGATGCCGAGGCAATTGGCGTAGAGCGCCAGCAGCGGTGTCATCACGGCGAGCGCGACGACGCGGGGCACGACGAGGAAATCCACCGGCGAGACGCCGAGCGTGACGAGGGCATCGATCTCCTCGTTGGCCTTCATGTTGCCAATTTGCGCCGCGTACGCCGCGCCGGTGCGACCGGCCAGCACGACGGCCGTCATCACCGCGCCCATCTCGCGCACCGTGCTCAACCCGACGATGTCGGCCACCCAGATGTCGCCGCCGAACAGCCGCAAAACGATCGCGCCGGTGTAGGCCAGCGTCACGCCGACGAGAAAACTCGTCAGGCTCACGATGGGCAGCGCCATGGCGCCGCATTGCTGCATCTCGGCGACGCAATCGCGCCAGCGGAACCGTTGGGGCTGGCGGGCGAGCGCCGTGGCGCTCAAGACGAATTCGCCCACGAAGTGCGCAAACCCGCGGACCTCCTGCCACAGACCCTGCGCCGTCAATCCGACCGCCGACAGGAAATTCGCCGAACGGTCGAAGGGCACGCTGGTGCTTTGCGCCACTTCGAATTGGCCGAGCAGCGTCCGCACTTGCTCCGGGAGCGCCGTGGTGTCGCAGAAGACGCCGGCCACCCGGCACCACATTTGCGCCTCGTGGAGAAACAGCAGCAGCGAGCTATCCCACGCGGTCATGCCCTCGGGCACGAGGCGCACGCGCTGCGGCGTTTGCGCGCCCAGCACCCTGGCCCAACTCGGCCGCGAGCCCGTGATCCGCCAGTGACCGGAGAGCGCCAACACGAGTTCGTCGCCATCGGCGCGAGCCGACACCTGCGCGGCACTGGTTTCCGGACTGGCGGACATCGCGGGTACCATCCACCGCAAATGTCCCCGCCGCAAAACCAAATTTCGATGGCCTCGCGCGAGATGCGGCGGGCTTTCAGCCGGTGCCCACCACGGGTGCCAATCCTTTCCTGCTGTAGCCGGCCTCGGTGAGGCCGGCCGCCGGGGTCACCGACCCCGGCTACAACCATGGCGAGCGGAACCGTTCGCAACAATTCGGATGGCCTCGCGCGGATGGCGGCGTTTGCATCGCGGCCTTCTATGCGGTTCCACACTTTTCTTTTCGACCTCGATGGCACGCTGCTCGATCACTTGCGCGCGATTCATCGCAGCTACAGCCACACGCTGCCCCAGCTCGGTTATCCCGCCCCCACCCTCGAACAGGTGCGGCGCGCCATCGGCGGAGGCCTCGAAAACGCCATGCGCAAGTTTGTCCCGGAATCGCGCCTCGCGGAGGCGCTGGCCATCTATCGGCCCTATTGGGACGAGACCATGCTCGACGACGTGGAGCTGCTGCCCGACGCCCGCGAACTGCTCGCCGGCCTGAACGCGCGCGGCGCCACCTGCGCCGTGTTCACCAACAAGCACGGCCCGTCTTCGCGCCGCGTGTGCGAACATCTCGGCATCGCGCCGCTCTTGCGCGCCGTTTACGGCGCGACCGACACGCCGTGGATCAAACCGCAGCCGGAGTACGCGGCGCGGGTGCTCGCCGAGCTCGGCGCCGACGCCGCCAGCACCATGCTCGTCGGCGACTCACCCTTCGACGTGCAAGCCGCGCGCAACGGCGGATTCGCCGCCTGCTGGTGCGTCACCACCGGCACGCACGATGCGGAGGAGCTGCGTGCCGCCGGCGCGGATCGCATCTTCACCGGTCTCGGAGCCGTGCGCAACGCGTTGGTCGATTGAAGGTCCGCCGTCCGCTGGTCACCGCCCGCGCACCAGCGAGACTTTGGGCTGCACGGCCACGCCTTCGAACCGCAGGTAGAAGCTGCCCAGCACGCCAGGCTCGATCCAGACTTTGCGCACTTCGGGCATCGGTCTGGTCACATAGGTCTCGCTCACGACCCGCCAGCGTTGGCCGTTGGCGAGTACGAATACAGTGCCCGGGGTGTACCCCGCAAACACGCCGACGATTTCGGTTTCGACCTTTTCATACTCGACCTTGGTGCCAGCCGGGAGAATCACCCTCGAAAAGAAGCCGGCGATGCCGCCGCCTTTCGCGTCGCGGGCCTGGGCCGTCTTCTGGTCCTTGGTCGTTGCCGCCTCGGCCTTGGCTGCCTGCACTTGGGCCGTGGCCCGCGCCTCCGCTTCAGCTTTGGCCGCCCGCACCTGCTCCACCGCTTTCGCCTCGGCTTCCGCCGCCGCCGTGCGCCGGGCTGCTTCCAGCTCGCCCGCGCGGTAACGCTGCACGAGCGCATCCAGCCGCGTCAATTCCGCGGGCGTCAACTTGTCGAGCCCCGCGGCGTTGAACTCCGTCGGCGGCACGGTCTGCGTGAACGGCTCCTCGGCCCGTCCGGCGAGACCGACCGCGCAGCACACGGCCAAGGCCAACCGCGGCACGATTTTCATGCGCCTATTGAGCGGACAATCGGCCGCTGGCGTCAATCACCTGATGCGATCACGGTACTTGCTCCGCCGCCACTCCGCCCTTGCCAACGTCGCGTTCCGCGGCTCTTTTCCCTCCATCCAACGATCGCGAACTACCGCATGAACGGTCCTATCTCCCGTCTGCTCGATCCCTCGCGGATCATCCTCAACGTGCAAAGCACGCGCCGCATTGACGCCCTCCAGGAGGTGGCGCAACGGCTCCGCCGCCACCCCGACGTCACCGACTTCGACGGTTTCTACCGCGATCTGCTGGCGCGCGATCAGCTCGACACCACTTGTCTCGGCAACGGTCTGGCGCTGCCGCACGCCCGCACCGAGCACGTGCGGTCGATCGTGATGGCGGTGGGCCGCAGCGAGCGCGGCATCCTCTTCGATCAAGATCAGGAGGACGTGCGCCTGATGTTCATGCTCGGCACACCGCTGTCGAAGCCCGGCGACTATCTGCAAGTCTTGGGCGCTTTCTGCAAGTTGCTGAAGGACGACGCCAATCATCTGGCGTTCCTCGCGGCCGCCACCCCGGAGGACTTCCTCCAGGCCGTGGTCGCCGCCGAGGAAAGGCGACTGGTGGCAGTCTAGGATTACCCGATCAGCACCCGCAAGGCCGCGCGGTCACGATCCGTCGACGATCGTCACGCATTGGTAGAGAATGCGTCCGCCCGGATAAGGCGTGGTGCCCGTCACGAAAAGTTTCCGCCCGGCCGCCACGAAGGGCATGCCACTGGCGAGGCGCGGCGCGAGGCCGTTTTCCTTTTCGACCGCCGCGATCCATTCGGCGTCCTGCGCCAGCACGAACGCGCCGGTGGGCGGCATGATCAGAATCGAGAGCGTGGCCACGCGCGCGACCCGGCGCCCGGCGACGGGCACACCGTCGGTTGTGACCGGCAGCGCCCCGGGCGCAGAGATCTGCTGGGCCTGCTTGACCTCCAGTTTGATCATCCGCGCCACGGCTTCCGGTCCGGCATCGCCGAGGACCGAGGCGACCCAGTCGAGCAGCAGATTGCGGACGGCGTTCAGATCGGCGGCGAGCGCGATGGGGTCCATGCCGCCGCTTTTGTGGATGGCTTTGACCAGGACGGAGATTTCCTTGAGGTAAACGTTTT
>Ga0182021_10003108_pt1 | contig 19500 bp, 20 predicted proteins | sample 612E3MmetaG_FD_120493 | JGI IMG/M metagenome (GOLD analysis project Ga0182021, IMG submission 120493) | Permafrost microbial communities from Stordalen Mire, Sweden - 612E3M metaG (Illumina Assembly) | ecosystem: Environmental > Terrestrial > Soil > Wetlands > Permafrost | place: Sweden... | reverse complement strand
CGCAGGTGAGGATAGTCGCATCCGACCTGCGCGACCCATGGTAGAATCCACGAATTACGGAACCATCGCCTGCAATGGCCGGTGTCGACAGTAGAAGCTGGAGCGAAAGGAACAAGGGATGGCTCTGAAGATATTGCAGATCGTCGGGACGATTGCGGTTGTCCTGATAGTACTCTTCATGATTCCGGTGTTGTTCAGACTCAGGCGGACGCTGGACCAGGTCGGCCAGATAGTTACGGATGCTCGGCCTCAGACGGTTACGCTCCTGCAGAAGGCGCAGGTAACCCTTGACGGCGTGAACCGTGAACTCGAGAACATCGGTGAGATCACGGATGAGACACAGGTCCTCGTCGGCAAGGTCGGGGAGGCTTCCGAGGCCGTCGAAAAGGCTATGAAGTCGCCGATGTCCAAGATGGGATTAATCACAGCAGGGGCGGTAACAACAGGATTCGCAGTCAAGAGGCGACTGTCCAAGAAGATTTGAGAGGATGATCCCGGTGAGAGACTCCGCTCACACCGGCTGCTTCTTCATACGCACCTTCGGGTGCCAGATGAACGTTCATGACTCCGAGCATATTGCGGGCGTTCTTGTGGACTCCGGGTACTCAAGAGCCGCGTCCATCGAAGAAGCTTCAGTTGTTATCTTCAACACCTGCTGTGTGAGACAGGGTGCCGAAGACCGCGTCTGGGGAAACCTCTCGATGCTGGCCGCCGACCGTGATAGCAAAAGGATTGTAGCCATCTGCGGTTGCATGGCACAGCGGCATGGAGTCGAGATATTCAGAAGATTCCCAATTGTCCGGCTCGTCTTCGGACTCGACGCACTCGCGAGGCTGCCTGAACTCCTCGAAAGTAGCCGCGGCGCGCCGATCTGCGATCTGGGCGACGTCAACGCGGCGAGAATCGACGAGCTCTCTGCCATCAGGAAGAGCGGTCTTGCCGCATGGGTGCCGATCAGCCACGGATGTGACAATATGTGCGCATACTGCGTGGTCCCTTCGGTTCGAGGCGCTGAGAGGAGCCGCGAGCCGGGCGACATCCTTTCCGAGATAGCGACACTTACTGACGGAGGTGTCTTGGAGGTCACGCTACTCGGGCAGAACGTCAACACCTACGGACGCGATCTGGGCGGCGAGGAAAATTTTGCCTGGTTGCTTCAGGCCGTCGGCTCGGCCGAAGGTATGAGGCGAGTGAAGTTCGAGACCTCACACCCGCGTGACCTCGGGGACGATATCCTCAAGGTCATGGCCGAAGCGGACGCCGCATGCGAGTACCTCCACCTACCTGTGCAGTCAGGCTCCAACCGCGTGCTCGAGGCGATGAACAGGGGTTACACGAGAGAGTACTATATGGAGCGGGCTTCCAGGGCCAGGAAAGCCATTGGTGGCGTTGCACTTTCGACTGATATCATCGTCGGGTTCCCCGGCGAAACGCAAAAAGATTTCGAAGACACCCTCGACCTGGTGAAGACTGTCCGGTTCGATGCGGCATACATGTTTCTGTACTCTCCACGCGAGGGCACGAGCGCATTCGGGCTCGAAGATGACGTCCCGCTCGACGAGAAGCGCATGAGGTTCGCTGAGCTCGAGTTCGTACAGTCGGAGATCACGAGGGAATCGCTTGGAAAGATTGTTGGCAGCGACGTAGAAGTACTTGTTGAGGGAGTGGCAAAGGACGGTCGCCACATAATGGGAAGAACGCGTGATCACAGGGTGGTCGTCCTTCCCGCGGACGAGGCACAGGAAGACACGCTGGTGAGAGCGGTGGTCTGCGGTGCCGGAGGCCATTCTTTGCGCGGTTCGGTCAAGGAAGTGATAATCGGGCCTGACGAAGCCACTAACCGGCATGAGGTGCAGGGATGAGCTTGTATACCGAGAACAGCGCATTGCTGATAGCGGACATGATCCACGATTTTGTCGATCCCAAGGGAAAGCTGTACGTGCCCGGCATAGATGTTATAGTGCCGAGAATCGCCCAGCTCATCGAAGAGGCGCGCACATCGGGTGTCCCTGTCATCTACATCAACGACTCTCACGATCCCGATGACGAGGAGTTCAAACAGTGGGGCGAGCACGCAATCGCGGGCACCAAAGGTACCGAGGTCGTTCCCAAACTGGCTCCCGCCCATGGGGACCACGTACTCACAAAGAAGCGCTACTCGGCTTTCTACGGGACGGGATTGGACGAGCAGCTTAAGGAGCTTGGCGTAGAGCACCTGGTGATAACCGGCACAGTCACGAACATCTGCGTGTTTGTGTCGGCCATAGAGGGTCTCATGCGGGGCTATAGGGTAACAGTTCCGGCGGATGCCGCGCACGCGCTCACTGAGAAGGACCACGAGATGGCGTTGGACCAGATAGAGAGGGTGTTCGGCGGCCAGGTTGTCAGGTAATCCGGGGAGGTTGCCAGTGTCGTTTCAAGTCGCGCCCGATGATCATATAAAGCAGGGCAGGGTGACCGACGTATATTTCGAGAGAGTGATCGAGTCTCTCAAGAGCCGGGACATAAACCCGCTCGTATCGATGGAGGTCCGAGCATCAGGGTTACCGAGAGACTGGACATGGTCCGTAATGGCGGGGCTCGAAGAGGTCCTCGAGCTGGTCGACGGACTGCCGCTGACCATGCGGGCCATCGATGAAGGTGAGCTTTTCCACTCCGATGAGCCGGTGATGTCCGTGACCGGTCGCTATCTCGACTTCGGGAAGTACGAGACAGCTATCCTTGGACTGCTTTGCCAGGCAAGTGGCATCGCCACCAACGCGGCAAGGTGCAGAAAAGCTGCGGGGCCCCGTCCCGTGATCAGCTTCGGCGCCCGGCGGATGCATCCTGCAATCGCGCCGATGATCGAACGAAACGCGTTCATAGGCGGCTGCGACGGTGTGGCGGTCATCGAAAGCGCCGAGCTGATAGGGGAGGAGCCCTCGGGCACGATGTCCCACACACTCATACTCTGCTGCCAGGACGAGCGGCTCGCGTACGAGATATTCGACGAGGCGATGAGCGCCGATGTAAAGAGGATCGCCCTGGTAGATACCTTCCAGGACGAAAAGTTCGGCGCGCTTTATGCGGCCGAGGTCCTTGGCGAACGGCTGTACGCCGTACGTCTCGATACGCCCGGCTCGCGTCGGGGCAATTTTCTGCGGATAATGCAGGAGGTCAGATGGGAGCTAGATATCCGGGGCTACACAAACGTGAGGATATTCATCTCCGGCGATATCGATGAAGACAAGATCCTTGAGTATAACGACGTGGCCGATGCTTATGGCGTAGGTACACACATCAGCAACTCCCCGGTCATCAACTTTGCCATGGATATAGTCGAGGTCGATAGTGCGCCACTTGCAAAGAGGGGCAAGCCCTCAGGCCTGAAGCAGCTCTGGAGATGTCCCACGGGCGGGCAGAGGTTGACTACACTGGCGAGCGTCGAAACAGCCGTATGTCCGGGCTGCGGGGAACCGATGGAGCCCATCCTCAAGGTGCGCTACACGGACGGACGCAGGGTAATACCCGATCCGTCACCGAGGCAGATCCGCGAGCACGTGATCGAGCAACTGAAGGACGTTGAGCTCTAGGCTCTACGGGTGCACAGGATAACGCTGCGCTGAAAAGAGACCACTGAATGGAACCAATCGAAAAATGGCGAATGCTCGTCGACGCTCCATGTTCGGGCACAGTGAACATGGCGCGCGACGAAGCACTGGCTCTGAATGCCCGTATCGAGGGCATGAGCACACTCCGTGCTTACAGGTTCGTACCTCCAGCAATCACGATAGGCAGGTTTCAACGTCTGGATGGCGGCATCGATACGGAGAGATGCGCAAGGGTTGGGATTGACATCGTCCGGCGGCCGACGGGGGGGCTGGCGATACTTCACCAGAACGATTTTACATATAGCGTTGCGGCGCAAGCGTTGGAGACCGGCCCGCGAGAGAGGGACCGTCATTTCGACAGGATCGCGTCCGCGGTACTGGCATCTCTTCGAAGCCTTGGGATATCCGCCTCGCAGGTCAGGCACGAGAGCCGCGGAGGCGGGCGCGGAGACTGGTGTTTCGACGGGGTTTTCGGAGTTGACCTCGAGTGGGCCGGAAAAAAAATTTGCGGCAGCGCTCAGCGCCTCTTCAAAGGTGCGGTTCTGCAACACGGTTCACTTTTCCTTGAGAGACCCGAGACCTCACTCGTGCTGGATGGCAACCGCGACCCAGATGGCTCGTCAGGCGGGCCGGGCTTCGCGACGCTTAAGGAAGCCGCCGGTCGTACCGTGACATGGGACGAGGTTCTAGATGCGTTTGTCTGTGGATTTGGCAAGGCCCTGGGAGCTTCTCTAGAGCCTGGCAACATGACCGATCGGGAGACAGAACTTGCTGAGCTCCTCGTATCTCAAAAGTACTCTGACAAAGAGTGGCTTCGGCATCCCGAGCGAAGTGGCGGGCCCGAGTGATTGTGCTATCATAGTCATACCCAATCCAGGGGAGGCAACCGTGAGCGACAAAGAAGTTGAAAGAAACGTTAGATCGACAACTGTCGAGGGTATACAGACCCCGACACAAAGGCACGTGAACGCGCTCGGTGAGAAGCATTCGATCTCTTTCGGAGAAAAATCAGAGGCCATCAAAACCAGAGGGAGCCTGCTCGAAAAATTTCGACGGCGAGAGCTGAACAGAAGGGGGCCTGCCGAAGAATCTACTGAAGAAAGGGAAAGCCTTTGAGCGAGGAACAGGCAGCGAAGGAAGAGGAGAGGATCCCTCGCAGTAAAATATACATCGGTCTTTCCGAACTTTCGTCAAAGCAGCGGGGAGCAGTACTTGGCCTCGTCAAGGATGTTGGGTTTGCGCCCGAGGAGATCGACGAGGTCGTAATAAAGATTCCCGAACAGATAGAGGCCGGCCCTGCTAGTGAGAAGCGCCGGCGGAAACGGAAGTGAGAGATGTTTTGTCCAGCATGCGGGAAGAATAATCCTGAAGAAAGCGCATACTGCAGCCAGTGTGGAGCTTACCTGCACGGTGAATCCGGGTCGGGCGATGCAACCATCACTCTGACTCCAGTCGAAGCCGAAGTCGAGCAGGAAGCGGAGATCCAGGTTCCCGAAGATGAGCTCGCAACGGGAGCCGCCATGCTGGTAATCAAGAGAGGACCAAGCGCCGGAACCCGCTTTGTAATTGCAAAAGATGCCACCTCAGCCGGACGACATCCAGAGAGTGATATTTTCCTCGATGATATTACGGTATCCCGCAGGCACGCCGAGATCCGTAGAACGGCTGGCGAATTCAGGATAGTCGATATGGGTAGCCTCAATGGCACTTATATCAACAAACTGAGGGTCGAGGAAGCCGATCTTTCCAGCGGGGATGAGATCCAGATAGGCAAGTTCCGCCTGATTTTTTTCTGCAAATGAGTCAACAGGTGTTGACAGAAGCAACCATTTTTCCGCATATTTATGTATAAGGTTTGACTTTACGTTAAGAGTTTCTAGGCAAGTCAGGTTTAGTGATGTCTCAGGGTGAAAAGAAATATGGTATAGGCGAAGTCCAGGAGATCCTGAAAAAGGAGTTTCCGGACATCACTATAAGCAAGATACGTTTTCTTGAAAAAGAAGGGTTGATCAACCCTGAGCGGACTTCAAGCGGGTACCGAAAATACTCCAGAGGCAACATCAAACAACTTAGCTATATACTTCGACTTCAACGTGAGGAGTATTTACCGCTAAACGTCATAAAGAAGAAGATCCAGGACCTAAGGTCCGGTAAAGTAGTGGCTGGCGACCTCGCGGTAATGTCGGGCCAGGGAACAGAGCCGGGGCTCTCCGGGGCCGTGCCGGTATCGTACGACCTGGCACCGTCGAAGCTGCACCTCTCGCCTGAGACGATCAACGAACTTCTCGAATATGGGATAGTCTCTCTTCGTGATGGAGCAGAGGGTAAGTACTTCTCACCGGACGACGTCAAGACGCTTAATATCGCCAAGGAGTTCTTCAGGTACGGCGTCGAGCCAAGACACCTGCGCATGTACATCCAGTTCGTTGGCCGCGAGTCTTCTTTCATAGAGCAGATAATCAGGCCGCAGCTCCAGCACAAGGACCCGAACACAAAGCGAAGCGCGATCAAGGACCTCGAAAACCTGATCTCGTTGTCCCAGATGTTCACGGAGGTGCTGTTGAGACAGGCGCTTGCGAAGTATCTTCCACGCCCCGCATCGCTCGACATCCTCGAGGAGGAGGAGGTCGACGATGACTCACGAGCGTTCGTCGAAGAATCACTCGAGCAATCGAGCCCGGGGCCAGAGAAGATTTTCGAGGTCGAGGCCGAGGCGGAAGTGGTCCTCGAGAAAGAGGATGTCGCGGAAAAGGTGCCGGCAGAGATCGACCCGCCCGGAGACGAGAGTGCGGGCTCGAGTCTCGAGGGTAATGGCGGCGAATCCGGCAGCCAGATGTTTCCCGAATAGGCGCCATGTGCGATCAATTCATGGCTTCGGTGTGCAGGCTGCGGGCGTAGAGCGTATGTATGTAATATAATATCCTCTGTATTTGCTTCCTACAATGGGGAAGCGAGCGTGAAGGACCAGATGGTCGATAGCGATAAATCTGACAAACAAATAGGCAAGCGGGTTGAGATTTCTCCTGCATGGCTCTCTTCTGGGAGGGGTTTCGCCTTGATTTGATTTTCAGGGATGGGTGACGGAAATACCCTCTTCCCGAGGGTTTTTTTGTTGCCCCGAGACGGAGGCATGATGTGCCGTATCTGAGCACCGTGCTTGGTAAGAAAATACGAAACAGTGACGGGGTCCTCATAGGCCGCCTCGAAGACGTAGTCGCTGAACCCGCCGGCAAGTTTCCGATCGTCAGGGGAATAGAAGCCGGTACAGGGCGAGGACGCGGGAGGCGGCGTTTTTATATTCCCTGGTCGCAGGTGAGAGAATGGCGCGAGGATTCAATACTGGTCGGACCGGGGGATGGCGCTTCCGCGGACGAGAGCTGCGTGTTCCTCGCCCGGGACCTGTTGGACAAGCAGATGGTCGACATGAACGGCTACAAGATAATCCGGGTAAGCGATATACGCCTTGCATGGTCAGGCAGGCAGCTTCGGGTTATAGGAGCCGATGTTGGAATCCTTGCGTTCCTTCGTAGACTGGGGTTGGGGTTCATCGCCGAATGGCTCCGCGACATGCGCGGGGCGTACGTCAAAGAGCGAATAATCCCGTGGAACCTGGTCTCACCCGTAGAGCCCATGCCGTACGACGTAAGGCTTCGCGTCCCTTACAGGGAGTACCTCGAGATACACCCGTCGGACATCGCTGACATAATCGAACAGCTCGATGTCGACCAGCGTGCCAAGGTACTGGCCCTGGTGGACGACCCCAAAGCGGCAGAGGTACTCCCGCAGATAATCCCTGCGATACGTTCGTCGGTCGCGGCCAACATCGACGACGAGCGCATGGCGGACCTGCTCGAGATAATGCCTCCTGACGAGGCTGCCGATATCCTTGGCTCGCTGGCGCGGGAGAAGGCGCAGGCGCTACTCTCGCTGATGGGCATCGACGAGGCATCGGTCGTCGTCGAGCTGCTTGGTTACGAACCTTCCACAGCCGGCGGAAGGATGACCACGGAATATGTCGCGGTTCCCGACTACGTGACCGCCGGGCAGACGATCGAGCTCCTCCGCGAGGTCGGACACGAGGCTGAGACGATCTACTACATCTACGTCCTGGACAGGGAGGGCCACCTGTCCGGTGTGTTGTCGCTCAGGGACCTGCTGCGCGCTCCCGATGACCAGGTGGTCGGACGCATCATGCTTCATGACGCGATAACAGCCGAAGTCGACGACGACCAGGAGGTTGCAGCCGAGAAACTTACGAGGTACAACCTGCTGGCGCTTCCGGTTGTCGACAACGACCACGTCCTAAAAGGCATCGTTACAGTAGATGACGCGATAGACGTCATCAAGGAAGAGTCCTCGGAGGACTTTTCGCAGCTATCCGGCGTCCCGTTCGAGAACGAGGGCGCGCCGATAGCGGACGCTCTCGATGCGCGCCGGTGGGCCGGTATACTCCTGACGTTCATAGGCGGCATAGCCGCGACGGCGATATTCGGGATATTCCGCAAGGAGTTCGTCACGGCTATTGCGCTCGTGTACCTCGTGCCGCTTGCTCTTCGTTCGTCACACGACGTATCCGTATGGTCCCTTGCCATGTCAGTCAGAGATGTCCCCGAGGAGGGCCTGGAGGGAACGGGTTACGCAAAGTTCCTCGCGCGCGAGTACCTGCACTCACTCGCAGCGGCGCTGCTGATAAGCGTTCTGGGGTTCGGACTCGGACTTGTGTGGACGAGCGCGAGGGTCCCTCTGTTCGCAGGGGCCGCCGGCCTCTTCACCGCGATCGCATTGGCAGGCGTAATGGGACTTGTCATTCCGATAATCATCAAGCGCGCAAGGCTGGATCCGGTCCTCGGGCCCGGCCGGCTGCTCGGTGTCTCGGTCATGGCGGTTTCCATGCTCGCTTTCCTGGTCGTCAGCGGCATCCTGGTCAGAGCCCTGGGGTGAACCAGTCCCGTAAGACCGATCGGAGTTGACCCGTGGTCCGAGATGACAAGCCGTCCATAGCCCAGAGGATAAAAGGGAGCAACCTGGGTCCTCTGCTCGCCGTGCTCGGACCCGGCATCATAGTCAGCATGGTGGATAACGATGCCGGGGGCATCGCGACTTACTCAGTCGCGGGAGCCAAGTATGGATACGCCATACTCTGGATAATGATCCCAACCGCAGTCCTTCTCTTCATGGTTCAGGAGATGAACGCGAGGATGGGTATCGTGACCGGAAAGGGGCTCGCTTCGCTCATCCGCGAGCGTTTCTCGTTCAGGTTAACCGCTCTTATCATGATCGCGATGCTCCTTGCGAACTTCGCGAACACAGTGTCGGAGTTCGCAGGCATTGCCGCAAGCTCCGAGCTCTTCGGCATACGTTACTACATCGCTGTACCTATCGCGGCCGCTGCCATATGGTGGCTTGTGCTCAAGGGCAGCTACAAGGTCGTCGAGAAAGTGTTCCTGCTCGTGAGCCTCGTCTACGTCGCCTATATCATCTCGGCTTTTCTCGCCAAGCCTGATTGGGCCGACGTCGCCAAAGGTTTCCTGGTACCAAGCGGAAGCATGAACGTTTCATTCATCGTAATCGTAATAACTATCATAGGCACCACCATCGCCCCGTGGATGCAGTTCTACCAGCAGTCTTCGGTCGTTGATAAGGGACTCGACGTAAGCCAGCTCGGCTACGAGAGGATCGACACGGCCATAGGCACGGTCTTCCTTGTTATCGCTGCATCGGCGATCATGATCGCCTGTGGAGCGGCGTTCTTCAACAATCCGCACGTGGGCGCCACGCACATTACTTCCGCGGAGCAGGCCGCCGTAGCGCTGAAACCCATAGCCGGGCAGTACGCGTCGTACCTTTTCGCCTTCGGGCTGCTCGCTGCATCCATATTCGCAGCCTCGATTCTTCCACTCACGACCGCCTACACCGTCTGCGAGGCGTTCGGCTGGGAGTATGGGATCGATCGCACGTTCCGCCAGGCACCCAAGTTCTACACCGTCTACACGTCTTTCATAGTCGGCGGGGCCGCCTTCGTACTGATTCCAAAGATGCCGCTGATCACACTTATGATCTTTTCGCAGACGATAATGGGATTGCTGCTCCCGATAGTGCTCACCTGCATGCTCAAGATAATAAAAGACAGGGACATAATGGGTGACTACGTCAACGGGGATACTTACAATACTATCGCATGGACAGCGGTATTCTTCCTGTATGTTCTGGATATGTGGCTGGTTGTCGCGACTATTTTTCCCATAGGCCGTTAGGCAAGGGGGTGCGACTCTTGGAAGAGGGGCGGTCTGTCAGTTTCAGAGACCTGATACGGGTCAAGGTGTTCGACGCCGAGGGGAAACACATCGGCCATATACAGGATATGGCGATCGAGAAAGAGCTCGGGAGCCAGGTGGTCGAATATCTTGCGGTGCACCTTCTCTGGACCGACAAGGTCGGTGACATCGAACTCGTTCGGAGCGTTGAGGACGTGGTCCTCCTCCTGCGCTGGACGGCCGTGGCCGGCTTAGAAGGGGATGCCGCCAGGCTCACCGTGTCACACTCGGATCTCGTGCCCGTGACCGCCCGTGACAAGTGGCTTATCAGGAGGGATATCCTCGACCGGCAGATGCTCGATACCAGCGGCAACAGGATACAGCGTGTAGATGATGTGCTGTTGGCGGTGGAGGAGGGCGTCTACACGATACATGGGCTTGAGGTCAGCAGGAGCTTCTTCCTGGCGAGCTCCAACCTACGGAACTATATCGGTCGCCTTCGCAAGAAGCATGCGTCCCAACACGAACCGGAAGTGATTCCATGGGAAGCGGTCGAGCGCATCGAGGACGATGTCGTGGTGATAGGGGAGAGGGTCGGTGCCTGAATCTGTTGTTGTCCCGAGGAAACCGATGCTATACTCAACATCTAATAAATATGGCACGCTCAGGACCGATTGCAAAGCACCGGTCTTGATTTTTTGTCATTTCGCGATGAGCTCAGGAATATGAAGAAGGTTTATAAAGATAGGAATGAAGGGGGAAGGCGCGGCCATCGGAGGACAAAGTTGTCCGGGACTACCGTAAGGGGCGGCCGGACCTCGGAGAAGCAAGCCCTCAGCAAGCCGGAGCCAGCCGCTCCTCTTACCGGAGCGGATGCCAGGGTGCAGGTTGTATCCGAGGCGGTACAACCCGGTGCAACCGCCTCCATCTCGAAGCGAAGCGCCAGAAAGCGCTCACGCTCTAGGGCCCGTTCGGCCAGGTACGCCCAGGCTGCGAGGGCGCGTGCAAAAGCTGACAGGGGCGTGACCTGGTATGCCATGCGCGTACTGGCGGTACTGCTTGCGCTTACGGTCCTACTGTTCGGAATATCATGCATGCTGGTCATTGGCGGCTCGAGCGTAGGCACCGCCGTGGCCGAGACACAGCGTGAGGTAAAGGCGCCTTCCGGCCTGAGGCCGAACCCCCCCGGCGTGTTGGCAAACGCCGCCATCCTCGTGGATGCCGAGAGCGGACGGGTTCTCTACGAAAAGAATCCCCATTTGCAACTGCCGATAGCCAGCACGACCAAAATAGTAACAGCACTTGTGGTCAGGGACAGGCTCAAGCTGAATGATGTAGTGACGATTTCAAAGCAGGCGGCGAACGTTGGTGAGCAATCCATCGGATTGGTCGCGGGTGAGAAGATAAAGGTCGAAGACCTGCTGTGGGCACTGCTCGTGTTATCCGCGAACGATGCCGCTTATGCTCTCGCGCAGCAGACGGCCGGGACCATACCGGCATTCGCCGATATGATGAACAAGAAAGCCAAAGAGCTGGGCGCTAACGATAGCCATTTCATGAACCCTCACGGGCTCGACCAGTCGGGCCATTATTCCACCGCGTACGATCTTGCGGTCCTGGGCAGAGCCCTGTTGAAGGACCCTGTCCTTGCGAAGATGGTGGACACCAAGCGCCACAGCATACCAATGCCTACCGGACAGAGCGGCGATCTCACACTATACGGGCACAACGAGATACTTGACGTCTACCCCGGAGCCAACGGTATAAAGACGGGGTATACCGGGAAGGCGGGGTTCTGCCTTGTGGCGTCGGCCACGAAGGACCAGAAAACACTTGTATCAGTAGTCCTGAACAGCACGCACAGGGCGAGCGATACCACCGCCCTCTTGAACTACGGTTTCGCCTCGACCGAGAAGATAGTGTTTGTCAAAGCCGGGCAGAAGCTTGGGACGAGTCGCGTGTCCGCGTTCCCGCGTCGCTATGTCAGCGTCGTGGCGCAACACGACATGGGAGCGCTGGCGGTCGTAGGCTCGGGAGACGTCTACCTGGTAAGGACCACGGTGGTGAAGCAGGCTCCCGGTGGTGCCAAAAAGGGGACGACCCTCGGCACTGTGCAATGCTGGATGAACAAGAATCCGATAGAGCACGGCGAGGCGGTGGCGGCATCTACCTCTCGCAAGCCCGGCCTGGCATCAGGTGCCTTCGCGTTCCTCTGGTACTCCCTCTGCTGGATGGGACGCATTCTCTCCGCCCCATTCCGCATTTTCTAAAGACCGGACAGGGTCTCGTGCCGGGGCACACACGCTTCAGCGGTTGAACTGCTGAAAGACGCATGCCGCTGACCCGCATCGGTGGGATAGCCTTATTTGACCAGCTTTTCTCGTTGGAGTATAAAAGGGTTGGTGAAGCCATGATAAAAATGACTCTTGTGGGGGTACGCGTAGAATTGCCCTCAAATCAACCAATAGTACTGTTACAGGAAGACGATGGAGACAGGTTTCTGCCTATCTGGATCGGTGCTTTCGAGGCAACAGCGATCGCGTTTGCGCTGCAGGGCGTGGAGACCGCCAGGCCTATGACGCACGACCTGTTCAAGAACGTCCTCGACGACCTCCAGGTCGATGTCGAGCAGATCCTTATCAACGATCTAGTCGACGGCACGTTCTACGCCGAGATAACCATGCAGCAGAACGGCGCGAAGCACGTGATAAGCGCACGTCCTTCAGACGCGATAGCGCTTGCCGTCAGGATGGAGATCCCGATTTTTGCCGAGGAAAAGGTGCTGGACGAGGCCGGGATAGTCATGGAATCCTCCGAAGAGGAAGAGATAGAGAGATTCCGCGATTTTCTCAACAACGTCGAGCCCCAGGATTTTCTCTGATGCCGACAGGCGGATTTACGTATGTCGTAGCTGACGCTACGGCTTTCTTGATTCTCTGACCCTGAAAAAACTCGCGGCGGGGTGTATATGCGTAGCAGGAGGAGTCCGTACTGGCATCTTAGGACCGCATTGCTGATATTCCTCGGGCTCATCACGGTCGGCACCGTCGGTTACATGATCATCGAGCGCCTCACATTCTGGGAGGCACTTTACATGACCGTCATCACGGTTTCGACGGTAGGCTACAGGGAGATCGTTCTTCCGTCCCGCGCAGGCGAGATATTCACGATGATAATCATAATGGCAAGCCTGGCCACCGTCGTTTACGTGACGACGAGCATGGTTGAGTTCCTGCTCGAGGGCAGGCTGCTAGAGCTTATGGGGAGGCGACGAGTCTTGCGCGAGCTCCACGACATGACCGGTCATTACATAATCTGCGGCTACGGCAGGGTCGGTAGACAGATAGCAAAGGAGTGCCAGGGAAGAGGCACTTCGGTTGTGGTCATCGAAAAGGAAACCTCGGTGGTTGAGAGCTGTCTGAACGATGGGTTTATCGCAGTCAAGGGCGACGCCGCGGAGGAAGGGACCTTGAGGTCCGCCGGGCTCGAGCGTGCCTCCGGCCTCGTCACCGCTCTTTCATCCGACGCCGATAACCTGTTTGTAACGATGACGGCGAGGATGGTGCGCCCCGATATATTCATTGTCGGGAGGTGCAACTCAGAGGAGACCGAATCAAAGCTGTACAGGGCGGGTGCCGACAGGGCGATTTCCCCGCATAACATTGGTGGCAGGAGGATGGCCGCCCTGCTCCTCAAGCCGCTGGTATGCGACTTTCTCGACGTCGTGACACATGGCGAACTCGTTGAGTTGACGCTCGAGGATATCCTGGTCGAGACGGGGGCCGCCGTGGTAGGAAGGTCCATCCGGGACATCCTTGTAGAAGACATGAAAGGTATAGGCGTGCTTGGACTCAAGCGCCCCAAGCGCGATTTTGTAATCAATCCAGGAGGCGGCACCGTGCTGGACGCAGGGGACATCCTGATAGTTCAGGGCTTGCCGGACCAGGTAAAGGAACTGAAGAGAGTGTCACGAGCACGAAGATAACCTCTCTAAGTAACATAATACACAGAAGTTTATATTATCAACTTATCTACCGGTAATTGAATTTACTTATCAGAAATGCTAAATTGTTTAAGCCTGAATCCCGATATGAAGTAAAGGGTTAGGAAGGCGAGAAGGTGTCTTCCAGCGATATAGGTCTAGATGAGGGCATTGCGCAGGATCAGGGTGAATTCAAAAAAAACAGTCATAGCGATACTGGTTTCAATATTTATCCTGTTGACGAGTCTTCCAGTACTTGCACAAAGCATCCCCAGTGATTTTGCGGCGAAGCTCGACCAGGCGAGAAAGCTCGAGAGAGAGATAGCCGACCTCGAGGATCAGCTTGCCATAGCGCAGCGCGACTGGTTGGCAACCGCACAGAGACTGGAAGACGTGGAGAAGAAGATCCTGGATTGCTATTTGAAGATAGACGCCGCGGAGCAGAACGTCGACAACGCGAGGCGCGAACTGAACAGCAGCCTGCGTTCCATGTATGTCGACGGACAAAGGGACGCTCTCGTGGAGATGTTCAGCGCCTCTGACATCTCCGAATTTGTCACGAAGTACGATTACATGACCAAGGTGGCGCAACACCAGGCTGACGCATACAAAGAGCTCAAGGCCAAGCGGGATAAACTCCGAAAGACGCAGGAGCAACTCCAGGCGTTCAAGCGCGAGCAGGCCAGCCTCGCGGCAGGATCCAAAGTGACCGCCCTCGAATCCTTGATAAGCCAGAAGAAGGGCCAGCTCGCAGACCTGGACGGCGCGCTGATAAGCTCTCAAGTCCCATCGACCTTGTCGCCCACCCCGACGGATTTCAACCCCGACCGGGTATTCTCCCAGCCTGATGAAAACGCGTTCGTCAGCACCGGACAGATCATGTCAGGATATTCGAGCTGGTACGGCAACGAGTTCGACGGCAAGCCCACTTCCAGCGGAGAGGTGTTCAACCAGTACGGGTTCACCTGTGCCCACAAGACGCTGCCGTTTGGAACGTGGCTGCGGGTCACGTTCCTCGGTCGTTCGGTCATCGTCAGGGTGAACGACAGGGGTCCGTTCGTGAAGGGCCGGATGCTCGACCTGTCGCGAGGGGCCGCCGAAGCGATCGGACTGTCCGGAGTTGAATGGGTGGACTGCGAGATAGTCGTACCTAAATGAGACCCCCGGGTCCCGTGACACGTCTTGCGGGTATTACCTCAAGCCTCTCTATGTGATAAAAGTAATCCCGTTGACTATGTGACGTCTTTTGCCGGAGGTGAGCGTTGCTGGAGCCGGTGCCCGGAGTTTTCATGCTTGAGCGGACCTGGGGTTCGAACATATACATCATCGGCGTCGACGATCCCGTGCTCATCGACGCGGGGTTCCCGCTCGACGAGAGAAGAATAATCAGGTCGCTCGAGGGGGCGGTTCCGTCGCTGATGGTTGCGACCCACTACCACATAGACCACGTTGGCCCGCTGGCGAGCCTGAAGCGCAAGTTCGGCTCACCCGTTGCGGCCCACAGTGCGGATGCCGAGGTGATGGAGGGGACGGTCCCTTGCCGGGTATTCAAGCTCGACCCGCTTCGCACGGTCTACTACAAGATGCTGGCGCCCCTGTACCGATACGAATTCGTCCCGGTCGAAATTAAGCTCGAGGAAGGTGACATAATCGATGCCCTAGGGGGTCTGGAGGTCATCTGTCTGCCGGGGCATACCGACGGTAGCGTGGCGCTATACCAGCGCGAGCGGGGCATCCTGTTCAGCGGGGACACTCTCAGGAACGAGAAGGGCATACTTGACGGGCCGCCGCCGCAGTTCAGCCCGGGGCTCGATGAGGCATTCGAACATATCAAGGCAAAGGTGTTGCCCCTGGAGATCGATGTCCTGCTTCCCGGTCATGGCGAGCCACTGGTTGGAGGAGCTTCAGCCGGTATAAGGAGCATGCTCGACGAAAAGGGAAGGCTGTGATGGCATGTCCAGGTGTGACCTGACGACTCAGACCGCCCGACAAGGTTCCGCGGAGACCGGCTCTTCGGGAGCAGTCTTTTCTCTGCCACGCTCGACCATCATGAGGTAACCGCCAAGGGAGCACAACAGAGTGGGGACCGCTCCACCGAGGACCATGTCGATCCCGTGCCCGGTGCTGGTGACGCCGGGCCTGGTCGAGATATAGATCATCTCGTATATCGCGAAGGCAAGCGCGAGCCCGGAGCACACGACCGAAATCATGAACCCGTATTTGTTCTGGGCGAGCCATCCGAAGAGCAGGGCTACCGCGGTGATTATCCCGAGAGCAAGCGTGAGCTTTCCGTCGCCGCTTATCACGTTGTGGTAATGCAGGCCCGAGACGTTATAGAGCCCGAGGACGCTGTCGGCCTGCCACCTCAGGCAGCTCCCGATGATGATCAGGTTCACTCCGAAAAGGAGCCCGAGCACCGATATCACGGTCGACCCTATCCAGACCTTCGTAGAGCTCTCAACCTTCGCTTTCGGTGCATCATCCGGCATGTCGTTCTCCTCACTGTCAAAAAAGTCCGGCTCTGAAAGCTTTCATGTAGTTCCTGCAATACCTGTCACTCGATGCGATCGCCTCGGCGGCCAGCGCCGCGGCGATGAGCTCGCCGTCAGTCGGGTCGATCACAGCGGCGTCGAGGCCGTGATATGCCGCGATCGCCAGCATTGCCCTGTTGACGACAGGCCGCCTGGGTAAGCCGTAGCTGATATTCGAGAGCCCCATTGCCGTCCGTGCCTCGGGCATCCGTGACTTGATGAGGTCGAGCGTGTCCAGGGTGACGCGTCCCTGGTTGCAATCGGCGCTTATCGGAAGGACGAGTGGGTCGAAGTAGAGATCGCCGGCGGGTATCCCCAGAGACACGGCGCGAGCCATGATTCGCTCGCAGACGTCCAGGCGGTCCTCGGGTGTTGCAGGGATACCCGACTCGTCCATCGCAAGGGCGACGACCGGGCAACCGTATTTCGCCACGAGAGGCAGGACAACGCTAAGCCGCTCCTCGTCGCCATTGACCGAGTTGATGAAGGGCCTTTCTTCTCCACAGAGCTCGAGGCCTCTCGCGAGCACCGCAGGGTCGGCTGAATCCAGGGCAAGGGGCTTGTCGGTTGCTTCCTTGACGATTCCTATGGCCCAGCCAAGGGTCTGTGCTTCGTCCTCGCCTGTCCCGACGGCGACGTTGACATCGATATAGTCGGCGCCGGCGGCATCCTGTGTGCTTGCCAGCATTCGCAGAGAACCCTCGTCTCGCGCGATGATAGCCTCACGCACGGCGCTTAGCGTACCGTTGATCTTTTCACCGATTACAATCACGACGTCCTCCTTGATTCACTGCAAGAAGTCTATATCAACAGGGCTTTTGGGTGTAAGCAGGTAAGTCTCCTGGCCGGCCGGCCGTCAGCCGCACGTACAGCGCACAAAGAAAGGTATACCCTGACGATTCGGAGAAGAACGAGTCAACCAATATTGCGGAGTATCGGTCTCAGATGTACATTGAACAAGGGATCGGGCTTGCTGGTGGTTCGACACCAAAGCGTTTAATAAAGAAATCCGGGTGAACCGCCCGTAGCGACCCGGGAGAAAGTGCCCCGTATCGCCTGAGTCGTAAGATCCGTGCAAGGGGGAAGACGTGAAGAAGAAGGCATACGTGTTCATCAAGGTCTCTGCCGGAATGCTGGATAGCGTCATGAGGCATCTGTCCATGATGCCCGAGGTGGTCTCCGCCGAAGGCGTCTCGGGCCACGTCGACGTAGTCGCGGTCATGCGAGGCCCGGATCTCGAGACCCTTCAGGACACGATCCTGTCTACCGTTAGAGGGGTTGACGGTATCGAGTCGACCGAAACTTGGATCGTGATGGTTCCCCAGCCTAATACGTGGACCCAGGAGGAGCTCGACAGCTATGTCAGTGACCTCAATGAGAACGAGCTGGCCGCGATCAGCGTGCTGCTCGAGAAGAACCGCAACATGATGATTCCCGAGTTCGTCGATGCGATAGCCGAGAAGATCGGCAGCGAGGATTACGACATTCACGGCTTGACCGTATCGCTCATCAACATGCGCCGCAGGGCTGAAGACCAGTACCGCCGCGAAGGAATATTCGATTTTGACCCTGACATCGGGTACTTCCTGAACGAGCGCTATGTCGATGGGCTTCGCGAGAGCCTCTCGAAGCTCGAGAAGTAGATAACGTGTATATACCCCTGGAGCGGGGGAGGGCATCCGTAGACTGAGACTGGCGGCGGATGTTTTTTCACTTCATCTCAAGACTAGTCTCTTCAGTCCGAATCCCTAAACTTCTTGACCCGGGTCTCTCAGGCCCGGATCCGGGCGGAAGAAGAGAGCGCCACCGAATATTCGGTCTCAGGCTAGATTCGCTTTCACCAAGTTCACCATTTCGTTTTTCTCGTTTCAAGCAATCGTCTTGTCTGGACCACCAAACGAGAAACCCTACCTCAGCAACGGATCACGGATTTCCAGAGGAGGGGTCCAAAAAGGACCATTTGAGGAACTTGAGAACAACACAGGTTTCAAGTTGACATAATATATATTATGGGACATCTTAAGAGAGGGGTCGAATAGAGGGGTAGTCGGGCGAGAATCGTCCACAAACACTAAAATCCGAATCTGTATCGTTTGCGATATCATATTCAGAAGCTTGGTGCCGGAAGTCCACTCCGTGAAAAATGCTTTGTTTGTGGAGTCACGGATTTCTCCAGCAGGCGTTCATGGGTACAAAATTTAAACTCATGCCTGAAGGCTCATTTTTTTCGGTAAGGTCAGAGCGTGAACTTCTCTTGAGTTTGGATTGTCTAAATATTCGGAGAAGGATGAATTGAAGATCAAGAGGCCCGAGATGACCACGATGCGCATGAAGCTCATGCGCGAGATACTGAACGCCAAGACACGTTTTGTCGCAATCACGTTTGTCGTGATAATCGGCGTCGGGATATTCATCGCGTCCTCGATGTCGTACAGAAATCTCCAGACATCCTATCTGCACACGTATGAGAAGCTCCATTTCGCTGACTTCCGTGTCATCTCTGACAGCGTACCCAGGTATGTCGTTGACCGGGACCGCCAGATCAGGGGCGTGACCATGGTAACCCCCCGCGTCAGAAAAGACCTCTCGTTCTCGATCCCCGGTGGCAAAAAACTCATAGGGCGAACTACCGGTGTACCTCTCGAGCGCCCCATGGTCGACGACCTCCTGGTCAAGGAGGGCAGGTACTTCGAAAAGGGCGACAAGATGGTGTGCATCGCGGAGTCACACTTCGCGAAGTTCTATCATCTTCACCCCGGCGACACAATCTTCTATATAAAACAGGGCACGGAGATTCCGGTAAAGATCATTGGGGTGGCCGGGAGTCCCGAGTACCTGGTGCTCGCCGGTGAGAAGGGCGACTTCAGCCCGATGCTGTCCGCCACGGCCATGGCGATACTCTATATGCCGATATCTGACGTCCAGTCCATGGCGGGAATGCCCAACCAGTACAACCAGGTCCTCTTCAAGGTGAAGGACCCCAAGCATATGGATCCCCAGATAACCGCCGCCGAAGAGGTGATGAAAAACACCGGCATCCAGGAGGTTACGACCCAGGCTGAGCATCGGGGCAACCAGATGCTCAAGATGGACCTCGAAGGCTTCAAGAGTTTCGCGCTTTTCTTCCCCCTCCTCTTTCTGGG